>ENA-UOJJ01001312-UOJJ01001312.1-human-gut-metagenome-genome-assembly--contig:-CS66-NODE-1312-length-37187-cov-4.862410_pt1 | contig 37187 bp, 36 predicted proteins | sample MGYA00242343_ERZ723890 | MGnify/ENA metagenome assembly ERZ723890
TCAGCCTTGGACAGATGGATTGGTTCACACCACAGCTTCCACAGTCCACAGCCAGGTCTGCCCAGGCCCGCAGAGAAGCCCAGACTTCCTTCCGTAATTTCTCAGATAACCTGACAGATGGATTCACAGACGGATCCCAAAAAGTTGTTGACTATATTAATTCTATTTCCAATACTATAACAAATGGAGGTAACTAACATGCAAAAACAAAAAAGAGGCTTTCTCCTGTTTATCTGTTCTCTGATTCCTGGAGCCGGAGAAATGTATATGGGCTTCTTCAAACAGGGAATCAGTATTATGACACTTTTCTGGGCGCTGGTTGCGATTGCCGGAGGATTAAACATCTCTTCTTTGGTTATTTTCCTTCCAGTAGTCTGGTTCTATAGTTTCTTTCATGTGCATAATCTGAAAGAGCTGCCAGAGGAAGAATTCTATGCTGTAGAAGATAATTATATTCTGAACCTTGACCGTATATTTCCAAATTCCGAAAAGCTTGCACCAAAGCATACAAAAATCATTGCTATTCTTTTGATCATTTTCGGTGCTGCTATCCTCTGGAATGGATTCCGTGACCTGCTGTTCTGGATTCTTCCGAACGCGCTGGCTATTATTGTACAGGATATCATGTATCAGATTCCATCTGTTATCATTGGAATCCTAATCATTATTGCAGGCTATCATCTTCTTACTGGAAAAATTAAAAGCTTCTCTCTGGAAGAAAAAACAGATAATAAGAAAAACGAACAGGAGCACTATTGGCAGCCATATCGCCCTTATCAGCAGTCAGACAATAACAACACAGCAGCAAAGAGTATGGCACAGTTTCCAATTCCCACAGAACCTTCCGCAAGCTCAAAGGAAACCAATACAAACAATGAACCCACAGCAGCAAGAGTCACAGATACCCCAGCTCAGCCATCTGCTGCCGCTGCTCCTTCCAATGTTAACACAGACAATGCGGATTGACGCTGGCGCGTGTCCCAAAAGCTTCTAAGATAACGTTACCGCCGATGAATCATTTCTTCATCGGCGGTATTTTTATTGAAATTTCTCCAAAAGACAGCTTGCTCTGTTTCCCATCAGACTCCTGAACCAGCAGTTTCCCATCTGGACAAATGGATAATGCCCTGGCACTTCGGCTGCTTTTATTATCTATAATTGTAATATCATTTCCTGGAACAATATTATGCTCCACATATTCTTCTGACAGCTTCAGTTCTCTGGTCTCCTCAAGCAGATGATTCACGATCTGGGCTGCAAGGCGATTCCGGTCTGCCTTCTTCGCGGACTGCTGGTCTTCGTAGATTCCACCAGCCACCTCCTGTAATTCTTCCGGAAACAATTCACGTTCCACATACAGGTTCAGCCCGATTCCCACAATAGCAAACTCAATATTTCCACTCTCAAAATCTGTTACAGCTTCTGTTAGGATTCCGCAAACCTTGCGGTTCTCTTTGTAGAGATCATTTACCCACTTAATTCCAAGTTCTATGCCGCACACTTCTTTTACGGCCTTATATACCGCAGTGGCTGCCGCAGTTGTGATCAAAAGACTTCCCTCCAGTGTCCCCTGTGGCTCCAGGATCACACTTAGATAAATACCGCTGCCCTTCGGTGAATAAAACTCCCGACCTCTGCGCCCTCTGCCAGCAGTCTGCTCCATGGCAACCACAAAAGAGCCATGTCCTGCCTGACCGCTGACAGCCATCTGTCTGGCCTCCAGATTGGTAGAGCTGATCTCATCAAAGATTCTCACTTCTCCCTGTGGATGCTCCAGAAAAAGCCGGATTCCCTCTGCTGAAATCAGGTTGCTCTCCCTTGTAAGCATATACCCTTTATTTGGTCCAGCCTCTATGGGATACCCCTCCTGTCTGAGACTGTTCACTGCCTTCCACACGGCAGCCCGTGTACAGGAAAGCTCTCTGCCAATATCCTCGCCAGATAAAGTTTCCCCTTTATGCTGTTCCAACAACTCCAAAAGTCTGGATTTCACTGTCATGCTCTCATCCTTCATAATTCTCCAGGGCTTTCTTTAAAAAGTCCCGGTATTCTTTCCGTACATTCTCCGGTGAAAGCACTTTCACATCATTTCCAAGAGCTGCAAGCCAACCATAAAACTGGGAACTCACACTCACCTGTACTCTGGTCACCGAGTGCTCATTATCTTTCGCCATGATCATGATGTCCTGTCCAAAGCGGTCTATCATTACTCCCACAAGATGGTTCTCAAATTCCAGACTGATATTCTCTTCCCTGCCGCCAAACATTCCAAAGGTGCCGGAAGCGAACTTTGCACTGTCAAACTTCTCAAAGAGTATAGCACCGTTCCTGAATTCCTTCTCAATAACGATCTTCAACATTTTATCTACACGATAATGCTTCACAATACCGCTCTTTTCATCAACTCCTACCAGATAATAATTCCCATCCTGCCATACCATCTGCCAGGGACTGATCTGGTATCGTTCTCCGTTCTTCTTCAAATGCCGTTCCTTGGATACGGTCCATTCTGTATACTGGAAGCTGATCTGCCGGTTCTCTGAAATCGCTCTATGGATCTCATCCACATTGTAGTAGATGCTCTCATTAGTATTCTTCACCTGATTCTGTACGATCACCTGCCGCTGCAGATCCTTGGCCTGATAAATACTGGTAAGATGTTCCAGCTTCTGAATCAGCTGACGTGATTTCCCGCTGGTCAGAAATCTGGAAAACTGAACAGCATCCACAAGCAATTTCAGTTCTGCGGTCTCAAACTCACGGCTCGCCAGATAAAAGCCAGCCGGTCTCTCCCTACGGTTCACAATGTCCATTCCAAATACGCGCAAAGTCTCTATATCGTCATATATGGTCTTTCGCTCTGCGTGGATTCCAAGACTCTCCAGATAGGAAATCAGATCTTTCACACTCATGGGATGTGCCTCATCTGTTTTCTCAGAAAAGACGCGCATAAGATATAAAATTTTCAGTTTCTGCTGGAAAGATTTCGGCATGTCCTTACTCCTATTTATCTGTCAATACTGCTACGACTCCAGAATATAATACCACAAAAGCAAATATCAAGGCAACAATATCCCCACCATGAAAATCATAATTAAAGATCATAGCTCCCCCGATCATGATCTCCAACGTAATAAAAAACCCCAGTATCATGGCTGTACTTCCAGAAAACTTTCTGCCCTGGCTCTCCTGAGCTTCTTCTATGTATCCTTCTGCGAGAGCTGCCTTTCTGTTATTCAAATTTCTGCCTGAATTCCACATAATCTCTCCTCCTTTTTCCAAACGTCACCATCATCCGTCTCTCAAATATCGAACATATTTTCCGAACATGTTTTCTTGTATGAGATTAGTCTACCACATTATTAGTCCTATAAAACGGCACAAATTTACTTTTTTCGAATATTTGTTCGTTTTTACTCATAAAAATACCGCCTGCAAACACCTTTTTAAGCATTTTCAGACGGTATTCATTACAATATATTGGATTTCAGGCAAACCCTGTTTTACATAAATCCTGCAAACGCAGATGCTGCGATAACTGTCAAAAGACCGGCAACTGCTATTGCAAGGCTGCTCATTGCTCCCTCTACAGGTCCCAGTTCCATTGCTTTGGATGTACCGATGGCGTGGGCAGAAGTTCCAAGAGCCAGGCCTTTGGCAATAGGCTCCTCTATCTTCGCCAATTTAAGTACAGCTTCCGCGATCACATTTCCAAGCACACCGGTAATGATGATAACCGCAACTGTGATCGTCACAAGCCCACCAAGCTCCTCTGATACGCCCATTCCAATGGCTGTTGTAATGGATTTCGGAAGGAGAGTAACATACTCGGCATGGGAAAGTCCGAACAGTTTTGCAAAAATAAGAACACTTACCATACTTGCCAGCACGCCGGAAACAATCCCGATAATAATCGCTTTCAGGTTATTGCGAAGCAAGGTAAGCTGTCTGTAAAGAGGCACTGCAAGACATACTGTAGCGGGGGTAAGCAGATAGCTGATATACTGACCACCAGCATTATAAGTCTTATAATCCACCTGCATCAGCTGAAGGATTCCCATTACGCAAAGAATTGCGATCAAAAGAGGATTAAACAGCGCCATTTTAAACTTTTTCTTCAGCAAAAGACCGACCTCATATCCGACCAGACTTAATGCCGCCCCGAAAAACAGGGAATTCTCAATAAAAGACATCATTTCTTATCTCTCCTCCTGTCTTTTCTGATCACAAACTGCGTACTGCGGCCAGTTACTACCATTACAATAACCGTAGTCAGAATTGTGATGATCACAACAGGAATCCAGATTGGCTGCAGGTCGCCCCATGCTTCCAATAAGCCCACACCTGCCGGGACAAACATAACCGGCATGATCTCAACCAGAAAATCCGCTGCATCCTCCACCTGTTCAAGCTTCAGGATTCCACTGATAAGTGCTCCCAGCATCAATACAAGTCCGTAAACACTGGCTGGTACCGGAAGGGGCAGCAGGATATGCAGTCCTTCGCCTAATGCTGAAACCAGCAAAATAATACAAAATTGCCTTAGATACTTCAATTTCCGTCTTCCTCCTCGCTGTCTCCACAAAGAAGTTCATTTGCAATTTCCAGATATGGCTGGAGCTCGTCCAAAGCAGCTCGTCCATTTCGTTTCATCTTTGTAACCCCTGGATACTGTGCAGGGATGGATTTTGTCATATTTCCATCGCCATAGATCTTGACCATATCACCATTTTCCAAAGTGTCCCCGGCAATCAATTTATCATTTCTGTTATAAATTCCTTCCTTGGGAACCGCTGCCTTGAAAACTGTTTTTTTGTCCATATCTACGAATACCATTTCCTTCAGTACATCTCCGGCTTCCACATAGATCGCCCTGATCGCCTCTTTTTCCAGACGGGCTTCCTCCTGCTTGTCTTTCTCAGCCTGTCTGGCAACCAGATTCCAGAAAGAGCCACCTACCAAGCCAAAGATCACCAGAAGAATGACAGTCCCTACAATGAATTTCACATCAATTTCTTTTTTCTCCACTGCAAATCCTCATTTCTTTCATGGCACTTTTCTTCTGCCCCATTATACCTTATCTCGTTAAAATTGCAATGTTATCTTTCGACAATTCTGCAACCTGTTTTCCCTGTTTTTTCTACAATATTATTTGAAAGTCTTATTCGGTATATCTCTTTTTCCACATGACAGGATTTAAAACGTAATCTTTTCCACTGTCCAGACTCCGTTCTCCACCGTCATGACAGCCATAGTCACACCGCCTCCGAACCGGCTTCTGCCGCAGCTTCCAGGGTTTAACCACAGCCTTCCGTCAATCTCTTTTGAAAAATACTGGTGGCTGTGTCCAAAGATCACCACCTGCGTGTCTCCCAGTTCCCAGGCTACATCTTTTTTATCATGGACTATAAAAAATTTCACATTTCCTACGGTAAAATTCAGGCTTCTTCTCAAATTCTGCGCCCAGTATCCATCATTATTTCCCCGCACAACATATAATGCCCCCAGCGGTCTGAGGGCATCCAGAAGTTCCGGCCGGTCTACATCTCCTGCATGAAAAATATAATCACAGTTCTTCAGTATTTCCACCACTTCCGGCCGCAGAAGTCCATGGGTATCTGAAATAATTCCAATTTTTATCCTTTTTGTTTCGGTCATTTTTCTCCTACTTCTGGGTAAACAGACAGATTTTTCCATATTCACCATCAAATCCCGGCTTACAGATCACTTCTTTTCTTCGCAGTTTTCCAATGCCTTCTGCAATTTTTTCACTGCTCTCCTTCTCTATATCTTCAATGGGAATTTCCCTTAAAATCTGAAATTCATTTCCCAGCTTCTGAAGCATTTTTTCGTATTCACAGGCCACTGTTTTGGTTGTCACAGCTTTGCCAACACAGGCAGAAATCACTTCTGGAAGAGGCACAATACTTTCAAAAGGTCTGGCATTTTTCTTTACAAAACCGGTCTCCCGGTCCGCCAGATCCAGGATTCTGTGATCTACTCCCATAGTCAGTTTTTTCCCACATACAGGACATTTTCCATGATATTTTTCTGCCTCCTCCGGGCTCAGGCAAATGTGGCATTTTCGGTGGCCATCATAATGATATTTCCCCTCTTCCGGGAAAAATTCCAAAGTTCCCATAAGTCCTTTTCCATATTGAATGGCGTTATAAAGGCCTTCATAAGACAATTCAATGTCCAGAAGATTGGCTTCCCTGCCCAGCCTGGATGGGGAATGGGCATCGGAATTAGATATCAGCTGAAGCCCATCAAGTGCAGATAATCTCCAGTTCATAGGAGGATCGGAAGAAAGACCGGTCTCCACAGCATGAACATATTGGGTGAGATCTTCGAAGCATTCTTCCATAGTATCAAAGCCGGAAGCTGCACCGAAAAGGCCAAAATGGGGCGTCCAGATATGAGCCGGGACCAGCATTCCGCCTTTACAGTTTTCCAGTAAAATTTCCAGAAGGTCGTGACAGTCAAGCCCCAGGATTGGTCTTCCATCCGAGTAGATATTTCCAATCTGTTCCAGCTTCCCAGCCATCTGATCTGCCGCCTCAAGTCCTGGTAAAAGAAGCACGTTATGCACCTTCCTGCACTTTCCGTTCTTCTTATAAATAGAACTGATTTCTCCCGTAATGACAAATCTAGGAGCCTGTCCTGGAAGCAGTTTTGCCTCTTCCAGAACGTATTCTTCCTTTAAACGATATAATCCTGTTTCTGCCGGGACCAGCTTTTCTTTTAATTCTTCCCGCCATGCAGGGTGGGTAAAATCTCCGGTTCCAACAAGAGAAATTCCCTTCTTTCTAGCCCACAGATCCAGATATTCCGGGGTTCCAAGTTTACTTGTTGCCATGGAATATCTGGAATGAATATGAAGATCTGCGATTATTTCCACTTTTCTTTACTCCATTTCAGGCATTTATTTCCTCTGATCTTCTTTGCGCTCTGCAAACCGCAAGGCTTTCAATTCTGCCTGACATTTTATCTTTTATTTTTTCTTTTTATACCAGCTTGTAATCCACTTTCCTGCAGCAGTCAGATTTCCAGATGTCCATTTACTGGTCTTGCTGCAGTTAGATTTAATAAGTGCAGAGCTTTCAGCTTTATTGGACAAGCTCCATGCCATATAACTGATCTTGTTTTTGTCCAGGAAGGTAAGCCATTTTTTAGCTTCATTTTTATCCAGCCCACCATTTCCGGAAGCATCGCAAATACTGAATTCCGAAACAAATAATGGAAGCCCTTTGTTAAGTGCCGTCTGCGCTTTGTCTCTCAGCCATTGCTTATGAGTCGCTGCATAAAAATGCAGGGTATACATTACATTTTTCCTGTATTTCTTTGCAATCGGGGACAGTGCAGCCTGGTCTACATCCTGTGACCAGTTTGGTGTTCCAACCAGGATCACTGCTTTTTTATCATAGGTACGGATACCTTTTATAATCTTTTCTGCGTATTTTTTTATGGTATTCCAGGAAGTTCCACCATTCGGTTCATTGCAGATTTCATAGATCACATTGGTGTTATTTTTATATTTTTTTGCCATTTTTTTGAAGAATTTTAAGGCTTCTTTCTGATGCTGCTTTGGATTTCCATCACTTAAAATATGCCAGTCAATGATTACATAGAGACCAGCATTTGTGGCATATTTTACGCCATTGTCGATGTACTTTTCCAGCTTGCGCTGATTGGCTGCATCACCAGTGCAATACCCATTATATTCCGCAGTATACATGGCAAGGCGGACTGCATTTACTTTCCAGTTCTTCTTAATATAAGTAAATGCACTCTGATTTACATACTCTGGATACCAGGATAAGCCATGGGTGCTCACACCGCGGAGCTGCACTGTTTTTCCACTGCTGTTCACAAGCTTCGTACCCTTTACCTGCAGTCTTGAAAGCTTCGAAGCTGCAGATACCGGCACACAAAGTGTGCATAAAAGCAAACACATAAGAAGCAATCCAAACCATTTTTTTCTTTTTTCGATCATTACATTCCCTCCTCCATTAAGCGCCAGCCATTGTCTTTTAACCATTTTTGCCGCTCCCGATAATCTGGAAGAATGGTCTCTACTTCCTTCCAGAATGCCTGGGAATGGTTCATTTCCCTGCGGTGACAAAGTTCATGTACCACCACATAATCCAGCACCTCAGAGGGTGCCAGAATCAACAGCCAGTTAAAGTTCAGATTTCCATTTACAGCACAGCTTCCCCACCTTGTTTTCTGCTGCCGCAGGGTGATTTTTCCATATGTGACTCCTATTTTTTCTGCAAAATAAGCGACTCGTCTTGGAATTACCACGCAGGCTTTGTTCTGTAAATGTTGTCTTTCCAGGGCGGACAGTCTTGGAACATGCTCTCTTTGTTCGTCCCTTTTCTGGATTTTCTCCATATTTTTCAAAATCCATTCCTGTTTTTCTTCCACAAATTTCCGGATTCTGGTCTCTGACAAACGAAGAGGTGCACGCACGATGATTCTGCCATCCGGCTTGATCTCCAGACTCATTGTTCTGCGGCTGCTGCGGATGATCTGATAGGAAATCTTCTGGTTCAGCATAGGCACTTCTCCATATGGGCATTCATCTGCTGGTCCAGGATTTCCATCTTTTCCCTGGTGTCTTCGTCCTTATAATCCAGTCTCTTTATGATTCTGGAAATATAATTCTTTTCCTTCATGATCTGCCATGTTTCCTTAAAATTCAGGTCATAATATTGTGCCACATAGGACACCCAGTAATCCACAGAGGTTACCCTGTCCTGGGACAAAACAGCCTCTCTTTTCAGGCAGGCATTCCACACCTTCGGGGATATTTTTCCCTCCCCTGCGCGTTCCTGTGGCACCCCGATCATGGCTTCTACAGAGTCCACAAGCTTCACTCTGCAATTGTCAAGTTTGTCCGCATCACGGATTATTTTTGCATGAAAAAGAGTCCGCTTATCCGGGATTCCTTCCAGGCGGAAATCACTGTGTCTGGCGATTGCAGTGTGGATGATCCCATCATACTGCCTTTCCTCTAAGAACCTGCTGATCATAGGGTTCTCCCCTTCAAACAATAGCTGCGCGCCAAATGCTGCGTGATCCATGGTATCCGGTGAGAAGCTGTCATAAAGGCGCAGCTGCTCGAACCTTCCAATATCATGGAGCAGCGCGATCATCTCTGCCAGCTGCTGGTCCTCCTCACTTAAATGCATTCTGTGCCCGATTTCCCGGGCGCTTTTTACCACTCCGTATGTATGGATGATCTTTAATTTTATCTTCTCATCTTCTCTGTCGTATCCATCCAGATACTCTTCGAAAACGTCCCTTGCGCGTTTAAAATCAATTTTCAAAATGTCTTCCTTTCTGCTGCATCTTAGATGCGGCTACACTCTTATTATAAACTACCAGCATTTCTTTTCCAATAGGAGCTTCGGATTTTCGGAAATTTCTACAGCTTGCGTCAGCTCTGTCCATAACGTATAATACAAGACAGAAATCACGTATATGCAGAACTGAAAAGGCTGTTTCGCACACTATAGTTTGCATCATATTATCGCTGATTGAAAAAAGGAGGATACCCATGGCAGATAAAACACCAGATAATTTTCCTAATGTAGACGAAACCATGAAGGAGCTGGAAACTCATGGCTCTTTTGAACTGCCTGTGGAAACCTATACCGATAACTGTGAGATTTTTCGTTCCTTATACAACCACTGGCACAAAGAAATGGAGATCATCTATATTGACAGGGGAAGCGGTCTGGCAAGGTTAAACCGGGAAACGCTGCGTCTGAAGAAAGGAGATCTTCTTATTGTGAACAGCGGTGTTCTTCATGGAATCAAATCTGATTCCAGACATATTTTATATTATAGAAGTGTGGTGTTTGACTTAAATTTTCTGGCTGGTCCTGCTGGGGATCTCTGCCAGGAAAAAGTGATTTCCCTGCTTATGGAAAACCGGGCAGAGTTCACTCATCTGATCACCCCTTCCCATGAAAACTATGACAATATTTTCCATCTTTTCTGTGAAATCCATAAATGCCATCATGAAAAACCTCCTTTCTATTATATGAAATTAAAGGGCCTTTTCTATGGGCTTTTTTATGAAATGCTGGCAGGAAATTACATTATTACCACCGATGCAGACCAGAACAGGAATCTTTTATCCATGAAAAAGGTGCTGGACTATATCAGTACCCACTACCGGGAACCTTTATCTGTAAAAGAACTGTCCGGCCTTTCCAATTACAGTGAATTTTATTTTATGAAGCTTTTTAAACAGTATACTGGAAAAACAGCTGCTGCCTACTTAAATGACTACAGGCTTGAGAAGGCAAAGTCCCTGCTATTGCACACAGATGCCTCTGTGACAGACATTGCCCTGGATGTTGGCTTCAACAATACCAGCTATTTTATAAAAAAATTTCAGGAAGCCAATCAACTTTCCCCTCATAAATTTCGCAAAAAAATGTCATAACAGAACAGTTTTGTTGTATTTTTCCCAGAGCTGCATATGCTAATATAACAGCATCAGACAGAGGTGAGGTCCATGACACCTGACTGATCAGTGGACTTTAATCAACATTCATACGCTCTCGAAAGGAGAAAATCATGAAAGCTTTAGAAACTATGATTCAGGACATGTTCCACAAAGACTGCGCAGCATGTACAGACCAGGAAGTATATGAAGCACTTCTCACATATACAAAGGAACAATTAGCTGCAAAGGGCTATCACGACGGAAAGAAAAAAATCTATTATATTTCTGCGGAATTCCTGATTGGAAAGCTTCTTTCCAACAATCTGATCAACCTTGGAATCTACGATGAGGTTGCAGAGTTCCTGAAAAAAAGCGGCAAATCCTTAGCAGAAATTGAGTCTGTTGAACCGGAACCATCACTTGGAAACGGCGGTCTTGGACGTCTGGCTGCATGCTTTCTGGACTCCATTGCAACACTTGGACTGCCAGGCGAAGGTATCGGCCTGAACTACCACCTTGGACTTTTCAAACAGGTTTTTGAAGACAACCTTCAGCATGAGGTTCCAAACCCATGGATCACTCCGGAGTCCTGGCTGAGTGCTACAGATGTAACTTATATGGTTCCATTCCGAGGCTTTTCCCTGAAATCTACCATGTACAATATTGACGTTGCCGGCTATGAAAATAAGGCCATCCGCCTGCGCCTTTTTGATATTGACCTGGCTGACGAGTCCATGGTTCACGATGGAATCACCTTTAATAAAAAAGATATCCTGCACAATCTGACACTGTTCCTGTATCCGGATGACAGCGACGAGGATGGACGTAAGCTTCGTGTTTACCAGCAGTATTTCATGGTAAGCAATGCAGCTCAGCTGATCCTGGATGAGGCAGTTTCCAAGGGAAGTAATCTTCATGATCTGGCTGATTATGCAGTGGTTCAGATCAACGACACACACCCAAGTATGATCATTCCAGAGTTTATCCGTCTCCTTGGCGAACGCGGAATTGACTTTGACGAGGCAGCTGAAATCGTTTCCCATGTATGCGCATATACCAACCATACAATCCTTGCTGAGGCTCTTGAGAAATGGCCGATTCACTATCTGGAGGACATTGTTCCGCAGCTGGTTCCGATTATCCGCAAGCTGGATGAGAAGGTAAAAGCGAAATATCCGGCTGAAAATCTTGCTATTATTGACAGCAATAATCTGGTTCACATGGCTCATATGGATATTCATTATGGCTTCTCCATCAACGGTGTTGCATCCCTTCATACAGAGATCCTGAAGAACTCTGAGCTTCACCAGTTTTATGAGATCTATCCGGAAAAATTCAATAATAAGACCAATGGTATTACCTTCCGCCGCTGGTTAATGTATTGTAACCAGTCCCTTACCAAGTTTATTTCTTCTCTTATTGGAGATGGTTTTAAGAAGGATGCAGATGAACTGAAGAAGCTTCTGGCTTACAAGGATGACCAGAAGGTACTGGATCAGCTTCTTGAGATCAAGGCAAACGCAAAGAAGATCTGCAAGGATTTTGTACTGGAAAATACTGGTATTGAGATTGATGAAAACAGTGTTTTTGATATCCAGATCAAGAGACTTCATGAGTACAAACGCCAGCAGTTAAATGCCCTTTATATCATCTATAAATATCTGGAAATCAAGGATGGAAAGAAACCGGAAAGACCGATCACTTTCATCTTTGGTGCAAAAGCAGCTCCTGCTTATTACATTGCAAAAGATATCATTCATTTGCTTCTGACTCTGGAAGCTTTAATCCAGAATGATCCGGATGTAGCTCCTTATATGAAGCTTGTTATGGTGGAAAATTATAATGTAAGTGCTGCTGAAAAGCTGATTCCGGCCTGCGATATCTCCGAGCAGATTTCCCTGGCTTCCAAGGAGGCAAGTGGTACTGGAAATATGAAATTTATGCTCAATGGTGCCGTTACTCTTGGTACTATGGATGGCGCAAATGTGGAAATCAGCGATCTGGTTGGCAAAGAAAATATCTATATCTTTGGCGAGTCCAGTGATGACGTAATCAAGCATTATGAGAAAATGGATTACAATTCCAGAGCGATTTATGAGAGCGATGCTGACATTAAGAGGTATGTGGATTTCATTGTCAGCGAGCCGATGCTGAAGCTTGGTAAAGAGGAGCATCTGAGAAACTTCTATAATGAACTTCTGAATAAAGACTGGTTTATGACTTTGCTGGATCTGAAGGATTATATTAAGGTAAAAGATCAGGTGTTTGCGGATTATGAGGACCGCAATAGCTGGGCTAAGAAAATGCTCGTAAATATTGGAGAGGCTGGATTCTTCTCCTCTGACAGAACGATTGAGCAGTATAATAAAGATATCTGGCATTTGAACTAAGAAAGAATATATTCAAGACATACGACGGGGAGAGGGTGTGCATTGCACGCCCCTCCCCGTCGTATGTCTTGGGCAAAAGTCCGGTAGGATTTGATTTGTATTTTATTGTCTGCATGGCAGATTCCGTTGGAAATGACATTCTCCTTTATCAAACAGTTACTGTTCACTCCGTGACCAGTAACACGCTCTGGCACAAAAATAAAGCAGCGTGAACTTGCAAAATTGAGAATTTCCAATTACAATGAACGTTAGATTAAGATTCAAAAGGGTGGAACGTAACAACAGAACTGCACAGGATTTACGAAAGGATTTTATAAGATGACAAAAGAAGAACTTGCTCTTGAAGTAATAGACCAATTAAAAAAGGAATACCCGCTGGCGGACTGTACTCTTGATTATGATGAGGCCTGGAAGCTGCTGGTAAGTGTGCGGCTGGCGGCACAGTGTACAGATGCCAGAGTCAATGTGGTAGTCCAGGATCTGTATGCAAAGTATCCGGATGTAGCCGCTCTTGCAGCTGCTACCCCAGAAGAAATCGAAACGATTGTAAAGCCTTGCGGACTGGGAAAAAGTAAAGCAAGGGATATCAGCGCCTGTATGAAAATCCTTCATGAAAAATACCACGGCAATGTTCCTTGCGACTTCAATGCACTGCTCGCCCTCCCTGGCGTAGGACGTAAAAGTGCAAACCTGATCATGGGGGATGTGTTCGGGAAACCAGCTATTGTCACAGACACACACTGTATCCGTCTCACTAACCGGATCGGTCTTGTAGAAGGTACTAAGGATCCTAAGAAAGTAGAGATGGCACTGTGGAAGATCATTCCGCCAGAGGAGGGAAATGACTTCTGCCACCGCCTGGTGAACCATGGACGTGAAATCTGTACAGCACGAACAAAACCATATTGTGACAGATGTTGTCTTGCTGATATTTGTGCTAAAAATGGGGTAGACTAACCATAATTTTAAACGTTATTGTTCTCCAACAATTTTCTTCAATACAAACATAAAAATCTTCTCAACCCCCACACTCACCGCAATGATCACAATGGTCCATGCAAACAGATCCGGGGTTTCCAGATAGACCTTGGCTTTGTATAGTTTTTCGCCGATGGAGCCAGCTGGAATCCCGATTACCTCAGCTGCGATTCCCGCCTTCCAGCAAAGGCCAAGCCCCAGTTTGCAGGCTGTAGCTGCATAAGGCATCACCTGGGAAAGATACACAAACTGCACCTTTTTCCCTACGCCTGCACCAAAGGAATCTGCCATTTCCAGAAGCTGTTTATCTGTCTGCCGGATGCCCTCCAGGATATTCGTATATACCACAGGAAAAACCATAAGAAATGAAATAAAAACAGATAAATTTCTGGACGGAATCCAGATCAGGCACAAAATAATAAACGAGGCAACCGGGGTAGCTTTTATGACCATGATCAATGGTTCCATCAGCACCTCCACGGCAAAAAAAGCACAGGAAAGTGCTGCCAGAACTGTTCCCAGAAGCAGGGCCAGAGAAAATCCCAGAATGATCCTTCCCAAACTAAATGCCACTGATTTCCAGAAATCCGACAGCACGATCAGCTCCGTCAGCCTTTTTATAACAGAAACAGGAGATGCCAGAAGGATCTCCTGTTTCAGCCACATACTGGTCAGCTGCCAGACCATGATCCATACAGCAGCTGCCAGGATTTTATATAATGTACGATGTTTTTTGACGCGATCAGCGCTTGTAATAGAAGTCCTCATCTGGCAACTGGCCTCCGATGGTTTCCGGATTCTGCTCATTTAAGGTGTTCAGATAACCAGAAAGAATGGTCTGCATTTCATCTCCTTCCATGAATACAATACTGCATTCCGGAATGGCTTTTGCTGCAACTTCTGTTGGAATAATATCATGGTTTCCAATGATTTCTGCAGCAGCTTCTGTATCTGAATTTACAAATTCCACAGAAGCTTTATAGGCATCCATAAACGCATCTACATCTGCCTCATGCTCTTTCAGATAATCATTTCTGGCAATCACAACACCAGTTACAAGCTTGCTGCCATCTGTCACAGAGGACTCCCAGAGCTCATTCAGATCAAGGGCTACCCGAAGATTCTCATTCTTCATCAGCGCTGTGGTTACAAACGGCTGTGGAAGAAGTCCCACTGCTGTCTGGTCTTCTGCAAGAGCTGCTACAACCTCTGCATGTTCTGATTTATATTCAATTGTAACATCCTTCTCCGGATCCAGTCCATTGGACTTAAGGACAGAGTTTAAAGCGTACTCAGGAGTGGCACCTTTGCCGCTGGCGTAGATGGTTTTTCCCTTTAAATCTTCCACAGACTGGATGGAGTCACCGTTCTCTACCAGGTAAAGAATACCCAGGGTATTGACTGCCAGAACACTGACATTTTTGTCTGTTTTCTGATACAAAACAGAGGCAAGATTGGACGGAACTGCTGCCACATCCACCTGTCCCTGAACGATCATTGGAACGATCTCATCCGGGGATGCCACAATAGAAAAATCGTAATTTTCGTCATCAAGAAGCTGCGCCATTCCCATTGCGGTAGGACCTTTCATAGCTCCGATTTTCATTACAGAACCATCCGTTTCATCTGCGGCGTTTTCTGCTTCCTCTGTCTCTTCACCGGCGGCTTCTGTTTCCTCACTCTGCTCCTCTGCAAATACAATATCTACACTTGCAATACAGCCTGTTAATGCTCCAACACCAAGTACTGCGGTCATAAACCATGACAATGTTCTTTTCTTCATAAAACTTCCTTTCCGGATCTCGTCCCGATCCATTTCATAGGATTTGTTTTTGATTTGCTGCTGAGCTTTCTGCTGCTGTCATGCCTTATATTGTCTGAAAAAAAGTGTCAGACTGTCCAGTGCTTTTGCAAGAACAAGAGCCTCTTTTTCATCCAGTACCTCCAGTACTGCATCGGTCATCTTCCGGTGAAATTCTGCATGGTGATGATATGCTTTTCTTCCCTTCAAGGTAAGATGGATAAATACCACACGGCGGTCCTGTTCGCTTCTCTCTCTTGTGGTATAGCCTTTCTTTACCAGACTGTTCATGGAAGTCGTCAGGGAACCTACGGTAATATTCAGCTTGGCTGCAATGTCAGACATTTTATTTCCGCCAAGACCAACTGCCTCAATAATGTGCATATCGTTGTTGGTGATATCCTTATATTCTTCCGTAATAATTGCCTGCTCTTCCAGCTCCATGATCTCGTTAAACAGATGCACCAGTACATCATTAATAACTTCTCTGTTCTCCACTCTTTTCTCTCCTATAACGGCCACTGCTCACCACATGTCCAGCAGCCTATAATATGACAACATTTCTGCAAAATGCTCAAGCAAATATTTACGGTAAGTATACCACAATTTCATATTTTTTTCTACAATTTTACATATTTCGAAAACGATTATAACGCTTATTCAGTAATTTTTCCAAATCAAGAGTACTGTAATCCTCCAGGAAAATACCAATCCTGCTCTTCAAAAGCTCCATGGTATCTGCCATATTTTCTCTGGTAAGAGGCTCTTTTTCCGGAATCATCTGTTCAATAATTCTAAGATTTTTCAAATCCGCCGCAGTCAGCTTCATTACTTCAGCGGCTTCCTTTGCTTTCGAGCTGTCCTTCCATAAAATAGAGGCAAAGCCCTCCGGAGAAAGGATGGAGTAGATAGCATTTTCCATCATCCAGACTTCATCACCAACTGCAAGGGAAAGAGCTCCGCCGCTTCCCCCTTCTCCGATCACAATGGAAAGAATGGGGACTTTTAGTCCGGAAAGCTCAAACAGATTCCGGGCGATTGCCTCTCCCTGTCCTCTTTCTTCTGCCTCCAGCCCACAAAAGGCTCCAGGAGTATCCACCAGACAGATCACTGGCCTATGGAACTTTTCTGCCTGTTTCATAAGGCGCAGGGACTTGCGGTAGCCTTCCGGGGAAACCATACCGAAATTATGGGCGATATTCTCTTTTGTGCCGTTTCCTTTTTCCTGAACCAGAACAGTTACAGGCCTTCCAGCAAAGTATGCAATTCCCCCTATAAGTGCCGGATCGTCGCCGAAAAGCCGGTCGCCGTGAAATTCTGTAAAGTAATCGAACAGCCAGGGAAGGTAGTCTTTTCCTGTAGGACGTTCTTTGCTACGGGCAAGGGAAACACGGTCCCAGGCAGATTTTGGGGATATATTTTTTTCTGTAGAAGCTATATTAAAAATACTATTTTCAATTGTAAAATTGGTTGGATTGCTTCTCTTTACAGAAATATTCCCGAGGGAAAAGCCCATATCATTGACTTCATTCTGTATTGTTTCAACCAATTTTTGTGGTTCCTTTTCTACATTTTCCAGTACTTCTTTCTCTTCAACACAGCCGCTTCCACAGTGCATTTTCAGGATTTTTGTCAAGGTTTCCTTCATGTCTTTTCGTTCTACGATCTGGTCAATAAAACCATGTTCCAGCAGAAATTCAGACCTCTGAAATCCTTTCGGAAGCTTCTGCCGTATGGTCTGTTCAATGACTCTTGGACCTGCAAAACCAATCAGCGCATTTGGCTCTGCCAGAATAATATCCCCAAGCATGGCAAAGCTTGCAGTCACTCCACCGGTAGTTGGATTGGTCAAAACACTGATATAAAGAAGCCCTGCATCACTGTGTCTTTTTAATGCTGCGGAGGTCTTTGCCATCTGCATTAAAGATACAATTCCCTCCTGCATTCTGGCACCTCCAGAGCATGCAAACAGCACTATCGGAAGCCGTTCTTCCGTAGCTTTTTCCACCGCTCTTGCGATTTTTTCACCTACATTTTCCCCCATGCTAGCCATGAGAAAACGGCTGTCACACACCCCAAGAGCTACCGAAACTCCGCCAATCTCTGCCTTTCCAGTCACAATTGCCTCATCAAGACCTGTCTTTTCCTGAAGCATCTTTACCTTTTCTTCGTAGCCTTTGTAGGACAGCGGATTGCTTACAGGCATTACCGGATTCCATTCTTTAAAGGTTCCTTCATCTGCCAGCATTTCGATTCTCCGCCTTGCATGAACGCGGAAATAATTGCCACAATGAGGGCAGATATAAGCATTCTTTTTCACCTCATCTACAAAAACAGCCCCCTTGCAGGCGTTGCATTTTTTCAGCATACCATCTGGCACTTCCGGTCTTATTTCCTTTTCTGCACTTGCAGATTTGTTTGCAATTGTACGTTTAAAGGCATATCTAAGCTTCATTTACCTTCACTCCTCCGATCTGGTGGCTTTCCAGAAAACCGATATCAAATTCGCCTTTTTGATAATCAGAATCGTTCATAATTTCAAACTGATAGTCTACATTTGTATCAACCCCCTGGATGATCACTTCTCCAAGAGCACTTTTCATTTTCGCAATTGCTTCCTGCCGGTTATCGCCATGCACAATCAGCTTGGCCAGCATAGAATCGTAGTATGGCGGGATCTGATAACCACTGTAGATTCCAGTATCCACACGGATTCCCTGACCACCTGGAAGATGCAGATCTGTAATGGTTCCAGGTGACGGACGGAAGTTTTTCCATGGATTTTCCGCATTGATACGGCACTCAATAGCATGTCCCTGAATGTGGATATCCTTCTGCGAAAAGGATAAGGGTTCTCCAGATGCAATCTTTAGCTGCTCTTTTACCAGATCTAGTCCAGTCACCCATTCTGTCACTGGATGCTCCACCTGAATACGGGTATTCATCTCCATAAAATAAAATTTTCCAGTCTTTTCAAGAAGGAATTCAATGGTTCCGGCGTTCACATAATGGGCTGCTTTTGCTGCCTTCACAGCCGCAATTCCCATCTCTTTTCGCAGTTCTTCTGACACTGCCATAGACGGAGATTCCTCGATCATTTTCTGGTGGTTCCGCTGAATGGAACAGTCCCTTTCTCCAAGGTGTACTACATTCCCCTGGCTGTCTGCAAGAATCTGAAATTCAATATGTCTGGGATGCTCCACAAAGTGTTCGATATACATGGTTCCATCCCCAAATGCGATCTGGGATTCCTTCTGTGCAGTGAGAAATGCCAGTTCAAATTCCTCTGGAAAAAAAGCAGTCCTCATCCCTTTTCCGCCGCCTCCAAGAGCGGCTTTTATAATGACAGGATAGCCAATCTGAGCTGCTTTTTCAGCTCCTGTTTTTGCGTCCAGAATAGCCTCTTCTGTTCCCGGGATGACTGGGACTCCAGCCGCCATCATGGTATTTCTTGCAATCTGCTTGTTTCCAAGATTCTGGATTACCTGGGATGGCGGTCCTACGAAAGTAATGCCGCACTGCTCACAGATCTGGGCAAATCTGGCATTTTCGGATAAGAAACCAAAGCCGGGATGTATGGCATCTGCACCAGAGATCATAGCCGCACTGATAATGCTTTCCATATTCAGATAGCTTCCGGCGGAAGGTCCAGGGCCAATACAGATGGCTTCGTCTGCAAGCTGTGTATGCAGGCTTTCCTTGTCTGCTTCAGAATAGACTGCCACAGCTTCTATTCCCATTTCCCTGCATGCCCGGATGATCCTTACTGCAATTTCTCCACGGTTGGCAATTAATAACTTTCTGATCATAATTTTACCCTTCTAAGTGTCATTTTCTGGCTTAGAACAAGCCATAAAATTACAACGAAAAAATTTTCTTTTGTACACTTAATAGTCTTCCGAAATACCCTAACCTACCATAAATGTAAGCTCTGCCTTCACAACAATCTTTCCATCCACCGTTGCCACAGCCTCTCCAACTCCCATTGGGCCTTTCTGTTTGATGACCCGCATTTCCAGCTTCATTTTATCTCCAGGCTGTACTTTTCCTTTAAAACGGCACTTGTCAATGCCTCCAAAATAAGCGATCTTGCCTTTGTTTTCCGGCTTGGAAAGGATAGCTACTGCTCCTGTCTGTGCCAATGCTTCTACGATGAGCACACCTGGCATTACCGGTTCCTGGGGAAAATGTCCTTTGAAAAAATCCTCACGGAAGGTGACGCATTTGTAGCCTACTGCAAACTCTCCCGGTTCATAATCTTCGATGTAATCCACCAGTAAAAATGGGTGACGGTGAGGAAGGATTTCCTCGATCTGTTTTATATTTAAATGATTCATATCTGCTCCTATTTTTGTTTCTCAGCGAACAACAAATAACGGCTGTCCGTACTCCACTGGCTGCCCGTTTTCTACCAGAATTTCTGCAACTTCTCCGTCAAAATCGCTCTCGATCTCATTCATCAGCTTCATGGCTTCTACAATAGCCAGAACCTGTCCTTTTTTTACTTTATCCCCTGTTTTTACAAAGGCTGGGGCATCTTCAGACGGGGCTGCATAGAAGGTTCCAACAAGCGGGGATTTTACAATATTTCCTTCTGGTTCCTCAGTAGAAGATGGAGCAGCTGTGTTCTGGACTGTTTTTGCAGATGATGGAACGGTACTATTGGGAACTGTTTCCGAGGTAGGGGAAACAGTACTATTTTTGACTGTTTCAGCACCAAATACGGCACTGTTTTGCATCATTCCAGGTACGATTATCGGAGCAATTTTATTATTTAAAGTGAGCTTTAGGCCATCACCTTCATAGCAAAAAGACTCCAAATGAGAAGCTGAAACATGATCTACAAGCTTCAAAATCTGTTCAAATTCCATTCTATTTTCTCCTTTTCCAGCAGATTATCTCTCTTTTTCTGCTGCAAAATCTTATATTTTCAAAAGCCAGACAGTCTCTAGCATTTACTCATACTTTTTCATCAAAAGAACTGCATTGTGTCCGCCAAATCCCAGGGAATTGCTCATTGCATATTTTACTTCCTGCTCCCTTGGTCCGGCAATGCAATAATCAAGATCCAGCTCCTCTTCTGTCTCCCTGGTGCCTACTGTCTGATGGATAAATCCTTCTTCAATTGACTTGACACAGACAACTGCTTCTACCCCTCCGGCAGCGCCTAAAAGGTGTCCAATCATCGACTTTGTGGAGTTGATCTTCACCTTTTTCGCAGCGTCTCCAAGGGCTGCTTTAATGGCTCTTGTTTCAAAAAGATCGTTGTGGTGGGTACCAGTTCCATGTGCATTGATATAGTCGACTTCTTCCGGCTGTACCCCTGCTTCTTTCATGGCATCTGTCATAGCTCTGGCAGCTCCGCTGCCGTCTTCAATAGGAGACGTAATGTGATAAGCATCCGCAGTTGCACCGTAGCCAACTACCTCTGCATAGATCTTTGCGCCGCGGGATTTTGCATGCTCAAGCTCCTCCAGAACCACTACTCCGGCGCCTTCTCCAATCACAAAGCCGCCTCTTTCTTTATCAAAAGGAATAGATGCGCGGTATGGATCCTGGCTGGTGCTAAGAGCAGTAAGATTGGTGAATCCTGCTACACCAACCGGGGTGATTGCACCTTCTGTTCCACCTGCGATCATAACCTCTGCATCCCCGTACTGGATAGCCCGAAAGGCGTCTCCAATGCAATGTGTTCCTGAGGCACAGGCTGTCACTACATTGGTACATTTTCCTCTTGCGCCTGTGGCAATGGACACGTTTCCGGCAGCCATATTGCTGATCATTTTAGGTACAAGAAGAGGATCCACCTTGGATGGGCCACGCTGGATCAGCCTCTGATCTGCAGCTTCCATAGCCTGAAGACTACCGATTCCGGAACCTACGATCACGCCCACACGGAAGGGATCTTCTTTTTCCATCTCGATTCCGGCATCTGCCATAGCTTCCTTAGAAGCCACAACTGCGTACTGGGAAAAAAGCTCCATTCGCTTTGCAGATTTGAAATCCATGTAATCTTTTGGATTGAAATCCTTCACCTCTGCAGCCAGCTTTACCTTGAAATCAGTGGTGTCAAATTTGGTAATTTCACCGATTCCAACCTTGCCTGCTTTCACATTTTTCCAGAAGGTTTCCACATTATTTCCAATAGGAGTGACTGCACCAAGTCCTGTCACTACTACACGTCTTTTGCTCATAACATTCCTCCATCTACACACAAAACCTGTCCTGTAATATACTTCGCTTCCGGAGATGCCAGGAATGCCACAGCCTTCGCCACATCCTCCGGTTCGCCAAAGGTTCCCATGGGGATATTTTTCAACGTTTCCTCTTTTACCTTATCAGAAAGTACATCTGTCATGTCCGTTCTGATAAAGCCAGGAGCAATGGCATTTACGGTAATTCCCCTTGACGCAAGCTCCTTTGCAGCCGTCTTTGTAAGACCGATCACACCGGCCTTTGAGGCTGCATAGTTGGCTTGTCCCGGGTTTCCGCCAATACCAACTACAGATGCCATATTCACAATACGGCCATTTCTCTGCTTCAGCATCTGTCTTGCCACATGACGAATGCAGTTAAAGGTTCCTTTCAGATTTGTGTCCACAACCTTACAGAAATCATCTTCATTCATTGCCATCAGAAGCCCGTCTTTTGTGATTCCGGCGTTATTTATCAGGATGTCGATTCTTCCATATGTCTTTACTGTTTCTTTGATAAAAGCAGCACAGGCATCAAAATCAGCCACGTTACACTGGCCGATTTCAGCCTCTCCACCCTGGGAAATAATTTCAGCTTTTACTGCCTCTGCTTTCTCTTTTGAGCCATTATAATTGATGATTACGAACGCACCTTTTGCGGCAAGTTCAAGGGCAATGGCTCTTCCAATCCCACGAGAAGCCCCTGTTACAATTGCAATCTTTTTCTCTGCATTCATGCTCTTTTTACTCCTGTCACTTAGATAAATCTACTTACTTTTTATCTTTCTCCACTGCAAAAAATATGCAGCAAACAATCTATTTTCTATCTAGCTCCTCTGTTATCCATAATCTCTGGAAGCAATTCCAGATCTTCCACCTTCTGAATATTATAAGTCTTTGCATCTGGTGCAATTTTCTTCATAAAACCAGTTAAAGTCTTTCCAGGACCAATCTCCACAAAGGTATCCACGCCATCTTCCAGCATCTTTTCCACGCTTTGCTGCCAACGGACCGAGGAAGAAATCTGCTTTGCGAGAAGGTCTTTTGTCTCCTTGAAATCTGTCACATACTGTGCCGTTACATTGGTTACATAAGGGATTTTCAGACTGGAAAATTCCACTTTTGACAGCTCTTTTTCCAGTTCTTTTCCTGCATTCTGAAGCATGGATGAATGAAACGGTCCACTTACTGTAAGAGGAAGAACCCGTCTTGCCCCTGCCTCCTTCAGCTTCACAGAAGCCTCTTCTACCGCAGCTTTTGGACCAGTGATCACAATCTGTCCAGGACAGTTATAGTTGGCAATTTCTGCTTTCATCCCACCAAGAACTGCCTGGATCTTATCTGCATCCAGTCCCATAACAGCTGCCATGGAACCCTCTCCGGCAGGTACTGCCTGCTCCATAAGAATTCCCCTTTTTCGAACAGTTGTTATGGCATCCTGCACACTCATTCCCCCAGAAACGGCGATGGCGCAATACTCTCCAAGGCTTAATCCTGCTGTCACATCCGGACAAAGGCCATATTCTTCTACTACTTTTTCCATAGCCAGACAAGTTGTTACCAGTGCTGCCTGAGTGTACTCTGTAAGGTTTAATCTGTCATTTTTTTCAAAGCAAAGCGCTTTCATATCAAGGGAAAGCCACTGGCTTGCCTGGTCAAAAATCTCACGGGCAGATGGGAATTTTTCATAAAAATCCTGTCCCATTCCTGTCTTCTGGGCTCCCTGTCCAGGGAAAAGAAATGCTGTTTTACTCATAGATTTTTGTTCCTTTCAACAGCTCATCGGTCTCTTTTACAAGCTTCTGGATCAGGTCGTAACAGCTCATCTGTTCCTTCACAAGACCGGCACTCTGGCCTGCCATCACACTTCCCATTTTTACATCACCGTCCACAACTGCACGGCGTAGACTGCCAAGTGTCATCTGTTCCAGTTCCTCAAAAGGTACTCCCTCTGCCTCTTTTTTCAGGTATTCCTTTGTCATCTGATTGCGAAGGGCACGCACCGGATGACCTGTGGAACGACCTGTTACTTTTGTATCAATATCCTTTGCTTTCAGGATCATATCTTTATAATTCTGATGCGCCCAGCATTCTGTGGTAGCTACAAAATGGGTTCCCATCTGGACTGCTTTTGCCCCCAGCATAAAGGCGGCTGCAATTCCTCTTCCATCTGCAATTCCGCCAGCTGCAATCACTGGAATGTTTACGGCATCCACGATCTGAGGTACCAGAACCATGGTGGTTGTTTCGCCGATATGACCGCCGGATTCGCATCCCTCTGCCACTACAGCGTCAGCACCACAGCGCTCCATTCGCTTTGCATGAGCCACAGAAGCAATCACCGGAATGATCTTAACTCCTGCTTCTTTCCACATTTTCATGTACTTTTCAGGATTTCCTGCACCGGTTGTAACCACCGGAACTTTTTCCTCTACGATCACCTGTGCGATCTCATCTGCATATGGGCTCATCAGCATAATGTTGACGCCGAATGGCTTATCTGTAAGTTTTTTTACCTCACGTACCTGCTGGCGTACCCAGTCTGCTGGAGCGCTTGCGGCACCAATAAGGCCAAGGCCTCCGGCTGCGGAAACTGCTGCTGCAAGGTGATATTCTGCCACCCATGCCATTCCTCCCTGAATGATCGGGTATTCAATTCCAAGTAATTCTGTCACGTCTGTTTTCATGAAATTCTCCATTCTGTAATGCTATAATTTCAAATTACTGACGGCTCTGAAGATAGTTTTCCACGTCACCGATGGTCTTAATATTCTCAAGATCCTCTGTAGGAATCTCTACCTCAAACTCCTCTTCCAGTGCCATTACCATCTCAAAAAGGTCAAGGGAATCTGCTCCCAAATCTTCTTTAAAAGAGGTTTCTGCTGTCATGGTGTTTACATCTGCTCCTAATGAATCTGCTGCGATTTCTTTGATTTTTTCTAACATTTTTTATTCTCCTTATTTCGATTTTTTAATTTGTTTTTTCTTATTTATTTATGATTCAAAGCCTTTTTTCAGCTTGAATTACTTGATTATTTCCAGCCGAAATATAATTTTATGCCTGGCAGAATTTCAGCCAGTCAAATTATAATCTGCTTTTTACCACCTCATCAGGCTTGCCCCATAGGTAAGTCCGCCTCCAAATCCCGAAAGAACGATCCAGTCTCCCGGATTCAATTTTCCTCTTTTTTTCCATTCATCCAGCAAAAGCGGAATACTTGCAGATGAAGTATTTCCCAGTCTTTCTATGTTCATGGGATACTTTTCCAAAGGTTCTTTCATGTGCTTTGCCACAGAAGAAACGATTCTCTGATTTGCCTGATGAAGCATGTAAAAGCGAATCTCTTCTTTTGTTTTTCCTGCTTTTTCCAGAACCTCGAAAATCACTTCCGGCACTTTGGAAACTGCGAATTTGAACACTTCTTTTCCATCCATCTGCATATATGTGGCAGAAAGATTGGTGCCTTTTTCCACAAATTCCGGCTGGTTCCGGCTTGTGCAGGTAAGGACATCCCCACCTTTTCCAATGGAATGAGTGGCCTGAATATAGACGGCATCTTCCTCTGCTTCCAGCACCACAGCTCCTGCTCCATCCCCAAACAGCACACAGGTGCTCCGGTCCTGCCAGTTTGTCAGATTGGAAAGAACTTCTGCACCGATTACCAACGCTCTTTTGTAAATATGCTGTCCAAGATATGCCTGAGCTGTATTTAGCGCCAGTAGGAATCCGGTACAGGCACTGTTCAGATCAAAGCAGGTGGCGCCCGTTGCACCGATTAGCTTCTGCACTTCGCAGGCTGCACAGGGCATGATTCTCTCGGAAGACATAGTAGAAACCAGGATCAGATCAATCTCTTCCGGTCTCACTTCTGCATCTCTCAGCGCTTCTCCAGCTGCTCTGGCCGCCATATAAGCAACCGTCTCTCCCTGGCTTGCAATATGCCGCTGTCCAATTCCTGTCCGTCCCCGGATCCATTCATCACTTGTCTCCATCATGTGGGACAGCTTGTCATTGTCCCACACCTGAACCGGTCTATAGGAACCGGTTCCTTTTATTTTTCCAACCATAATACCTCCAGGTATGTTGTACTTTCTGCATTTATTTTTGTTTTAAAATAGTTTGATTATCAAAGTATATCATAAAATTCCTGTTTGTCAATAGCCAAAATTACAGGAAGCGGAATCTTTTATGCCATTATGCATTATCCCGACATGCGTTAAGGTCTCTTGCTCGTATGGACTGTTACTCGCAGCTTACAAAAAAATACCGTCTGAATCAGATTCTTTTCTGACTCAAACAGTATTTTCACTTTTCATTATACATCTGGAAGCGTAACTCCTGCTTCAGACTATTTTTTCACCCGAACCTTACAGGTCACTTTTTTACTTCCTGACTTAACTGTAATGACCGTGGTTCCTTTCTTTTTCGCAACGATTTTCCCTTTTGAATTTACAGTTGCCACCTTTGGTTTGGAACTCTTATAGGTTATCTTCTGCTGGCTGGTAACGGGCTTGAGGATTACCTTTAGCTGGAAGGTTTTGCCCTTCTTGGCCAGAACCACGCTTCGTTTATTCAAAGATACGCCTGTAGTTTTTACAATGCCCTTCTGGACTTTTACATAAAAAGCCGTGCGGCTTCCATTGGTATATGTAACCGTAACGGTGGTCTTTCCGGCTTTTTTTCCTACGATTTTTCCTCTTTTAGATACAGCCGCAATCCGCTTGTTTGAGGTTCTGACCTTCTTTATTTTTCCAGTGGATTTATAGGACTGTCCAACCTGCAACGTAAGAGAAACAGGAGCAGCAGTGGGCGCCGGTGTCTTGACTGGCACTGGAGTTGCCGTTGGTTTCGGCACTGCAGTTGGCTTTGGCGTCGCAGTCGGCTTTGGCGTCGCAGTCGGCGCTGGCGTCGCAGTTGGCGCTGGCGTCGCAGTCGGCTTTGGCGTCGCAGTCGGCGCTGGCGTCGCAGTCGGCTTTGGCGTCGCAGTCGGCACCGGTGTATTGGTTAGAATCGGCATCACAGTAGGCGTTGGTGTCATCTCTTCCTCTTTTTCCCCATACCCTCTTTCCGCCAGTTCCGGCAAAATAAATATCGGGGAACTTCCTCCGCTTGATGATGTGGAAAAGCTTCTATATTCCACCCTTTCTTCCCCAATGAGTATAGATTGTCCCATAGACTGCCTTCCTACAAGCAGGTACCGTGTAGACGCCTCCGTGCCAATATCATCCCAGGTGGCATCCACTAAATACCACTTGCCGTCCTCCATCTGGATGTAATTCCACATATGCGCACCAGGTGTCCCATATGCAGTTCCCTTTGCAGTTCCGCTGACACAGGCACAATTGAGTCCCATATAATCACAGAGAATCTTCATAGACTTTGCATAGCCTTCGCAGACAAATGCCGGATCTTCGTCCAGAAAAAGAGAGGCTGCGGTGTGAACCCACATAGTACTGTTATTTCTGTAAGACACATTCTGGCAGATATAGTCATGAACGGCCTTCACTTTCTGCTGTCTGTTCATTCCGGTAGTACACGCATTTAATTCCTGGATCGTCTTCTGCACAGACGCCATAAAATCATTCATTTTCCAATGGGCTCCCTCAGCAATCTCCCGCTTCTCCGGATTAAAGCTATATCCATAAAAAGTGGCTCGATATCCCGTGGATGAGGTGTCGTCCAAAATGCAGCTGATCCGGTATCCATAGCTTCCGCCTCTGAACCAGAATGCCTGTGGATAATCATAGGAAAAAGCGTCCGAAGCCGCCTGTATTGCACCGCTTACTTTGCTTTTCGCTGATTCGTACTCTTCCCCTGTTTTCTGAAAAGCTCCATCTTCTACTACCGCCTCAAAGGAAATGCTTTCCGGAAGTTCAAAAGAAATAGTCAGATTATCCAAATGCTGGCTATACTCTGTCACATAATTCTGGACCATTAAATTATAAAGCTGCCTGGCATCCCCATCCAGCTGCGCGCCATAGCTGTCCGTGTAGGTTTCCAGGGAAAACAGGCTGATGCCAGTGTCGCCGGCGGCGGATGCAAGGGCTCCGGAGGTGACGGTGCCGGAGTCTTCTGTTATCTCCTGCGCAATTACCAATACAGGGCATCCCAAAACAAGCACCAGAGCAGCAAATACAATTGAAACAAAGTAACTTATTTTTTTCATTTAGCAGTACTCCTTTTTATAGTGCTTTTCCGAAAATTATATATTGATAAATACATACGCTGCATAAAAGAAGTCCACTTCCCAAAGCGATCTGATAATACCGTAATTTTGAAATTCTGACATTTATCTTATTGTTCCATACCGCATATGCAAATGGCAAAACCAAGGGCAGATAATACCTTGTCTGAACGCCCTTTATACTGCCCGCACCAATAGGTGTAAACGCCAGATACATAGCAAGCCAAATAAGAACAACTGATAAAACTCCACCTGCTATACATGTTTTTCTAAAGATTTTAATGTTCTGGAAGGACTCCGGTTCCCCTTGTGGTTTCACTAAAAAGATAAGCAGCAAAAGCGGCAAAAGGATCAATGCCCATACTTCTTTTAATGTTCCAAGTACATACAGATTTAAAAAGAGCTGCTTACAGATCAAGATCGTATTTTCTGCTCCATCTCCAAAATTCCGGAAATTATCTAAAGCGCAAATGTCCCGAATAAACATTTTTAAAGCAGCTATAGGATGATGGGTCATGCTCAGAATCTGTCCAGCCATACCAGTATTCCCACCACGTGTATCACCGCCATAAGACAGATTTCCTTCTATCATATTCCTTACCAATGGCTGGAATTTCATTACCAGTATTCCGACCATCACAAGACATAGAAAACATAAAATACCTGTTCCTATGCGTTTTTTCGTTTTTGTATTTAGACACACATTTATTCTTCTCCAGATTACAGGAAGCAATAACAAAAATACGGGAAAATATACGGGTTTGATAATACAGCCGCATCCAAAAAGCACTGCCGAAAAAAGAATATTCAAAAGATTTTCTTTTCCTTTTTCCTTTTCTATTTCGTTTACACAAAGCACTGTTCCTAATGTGATAAAGGAAAAACAGATCCCATCATAAGTGTACATACTGCTTTGAAATATGACAGTTGGCATCATGCCAATTACTGCAATCAAAACCTTTTTTCGCCGTGCCAATATAATGGCCAAAATATTTAACAGAACACAAAAAACAAGATTTCCAAGTCTTCCCAGAATATAAGAATTCGCATAGGAAAGACCAATTTTTTCTCCAAAATGATATGCCAGGATCATTGGAAAATAGGAAATATAATTTTTCAATGATCCTGTGGAATTATATACATAGTCACCGCTTTCCGCTTTTTTATTCAGATATCTTTTAAGCAGATAACTTTCCTCTGCTGTATTTACAGCATACCAGCCTTTACGTGAAAAGCTTTTTTTAACAGCTGAATTAGCACTAACCTGAGAGGAAAAGCTGGCATTATGGACGACAGAATAATGTGCTTCCTCGTCCCACGTAACCGCATATGGCCCAGCCATTACAGAAATCAGGCTGCCAAATCCAAGCGCTGCGATCATATAAAACACCCAGGTTTTTTCTACGATCAATTTCTTCTCAAATAATATCAATAGTACTAAAAATACCACTAAAACATTAAAGAAAATGCGGTATTTATTTAAAGAAAATTCATTTGAACAGGAAATACCAGTAAGTTGGATCTCAGATGGATCTGTAAGAGTTATCTGAATTTGCTTTACTTTTTTATTAATATTTGTAAATGCAAATTTCAACTCTTTAAACATATAGTCCTTTATTTCCAGAACTTCCTCTGCACCAAAATCATTTATTGTTACCAAACTGATATTATATGCACTTTTCTTTTTTGCGGTTCCATGCAATATCAGCTTTTTCATATAAATTGGTTCTGCAAACTCGCTTTGATAAATTGCCTTCTCCTCTGTAGAAGGTGCAATATCCATAATTGTAATGGAACTATATCCTTCTGTAAGTGCATGATAATTAAAAGCAAGCTCCAGCAATAACGCAACCGCAACTGCAGCCAGGATTTCGACTGCCAGATGAATCACCTGCTTTCTTCTATCTGTTTTTGCATTTATATTATTGCTAATCATTTTTCCCAATTTATTTGTTTCTCCATAGCTTTTTCTTAACAAATTTCAAAGGTTCTTTCCATCTTCCATTTCCGTCCAGGCAACACCAGCAATTTTTTATATACTGAAAATCTTTTTTGATACTCTTAAACAGCCTCTTTTTGGGGAATTTATTTTCCTTATTTTGCAGGGTAACCTGAAGAAGCTGCGGACATATTTTTTCAATAATCCTCACCTGATATTTCTTTCCCTTTAACAGTTCCAGATCTACTCCGCCCAGGATTTCCAGAATACAGCTGCAATTACAAAGCTGAAAGGAATCCATGTTGGGGATCAGCGTTAATGCCTGCTCTGTACTAGAAAGCCAGCATCCCATACGCTGCTCTCTGTAAAACCGTACAGGCCATTTTAGCGGCTGCTCATCCGTTTTCACATAATCAAAATAACGCTGAAGGGAATCCTGCATATCTTTTCGCCAACGGATATTTACATATTTTTTCGCATACTTTTTTAAATTAAGATCTGCTTTTTCTACCCAATTATAAATGGTGTAATAATTGCACTCCCACACACCGCATCGAAGGATCGCCGTCATTTTCTCATCATGGGGATACTGGTCATATGCATAAAAATTCCGGTCTTCATCTGCTGCCATACCATCACAATGGCGGTCAAAATCCTGCAGTCTTTCTTTGCTTTTCTTTCCCTCTCTCTTCCGGTACTCATACCTCCGGTTCATTATTTTCGCCAGCTCAGGCGGTGCTTCACGGTCTAACTCCGAAATATTTTCATGCTCCAGGGTAAATGCAGAATAATCAATTCCGCTATATTCCAGAAGTGCCATCATAGTCCGGGAATCATACCCGCCTGTAAGGGGCAGCATGATCCTGCCATTATAAGTCCGCACTAAATTACGCAAAATAGTTTCAAAATAATGAATCACTGTATCCAGCCGCTGCTCATCTGTTTCATAGTTTTTGTTTCCAAGATATAAGCTTCGGCTTTCATACTTTCGATCGATCAGATCATAGGTCTGGGAAGGCATCAGGCGATAGGTATCCGGATAAACAGTTCCTGATCCTGGATAATAATCCAGTCCAAAATTATGTCTCAGACGGGGATTTCTGCTCTTTCTATGCATAGCCTCATTTATGCAGCTTAAGCTGCTGGAAACGATCCCGCTGTCTGTATAAAAGCAGCCTAATAACCCACAGGCATCCAGGTAAATATATTTATCATAGATCAACAGCCAGGTTCCGGACCAGGTTTCCAGCTGCCGCTCCAGTTCTGCCCGGTCTTTTATTTCCCGGATCTGTTCTAATGGATCATTTCTTCCCTCTTCTGCCTGAAAAGCCCAGCCCAAAAGACAGATTTCAGAAGCTCCAGATTCGTTCTGTACTATTTGAATATGCAGATTTTTATGATAAGACAAGATTTTTCCACAGCTTAATGTTACATGCTGAAAATCCTGCACATCCAAGGGCTGGTCCATTATGATAAATTGTTTGGTAAAAGTCATTTTTCCACATCCTTAAGATGATTATACTGTTCCTGGATTCTCTGAAGTTCCATTTCGAAATCCTGACGGTTCTTCTGTACCAAAGTTTGAAGAATCATGCCTGAAAAGAAGGCCTGGATTGCGCCAAGTACTGCGAATCCGCTTACGATCAGAGTCGGGATCTTTCCTACCCGTCCAGTCTCAAGATATGTTACAAAAACCGGGAAAAAGAAGCCTAGCCCGAGTATCAGCAAAATGCCCGCCAAAATTCCAAAGAAGGCCATTGGCTTATAATTCCGGTACAGTCTTGCAATGGTTTTCAGTACTTTAAAGCCATCTGAGTACGTGTTCAGCTTAGACTCACTTCCATCCGGACGATCTCTGTATTCGATCACTTCATTCTCAATGTACATGTTTTTATCCACTGCATGGATACTCATTTCTGTTTCAATTTCAAATCCTTTTGACAAAACCGGGAAGGATTTTACAAACTGATAGCTGAATGCTCTGTATCCGGTCATAATATCGTTGATCTGGGTTTTAAACATAACATTAATACATTTCCGCACCAGGCTGTTTCCGAAATTATGAAACGGTCTTTTGTTCTCTGTAAAATAAGTGGAAGATAAACGATCTCCCACCACCATATCTACTTTCTTATTCAAAACCTTCTCTACCATTGCTGGTGCAAACTCAGCCGGGTAAGTGTCATCCCCATCTGCCATAATATAGCACTGGGCATCAATCTCACGGAACATGCGGCGGATCACATTGCCCTTTCCCTGCTGGTATTCGTACCGAACCACAGCCCCAGCTGCGCGCGCAATCTCATCGGTATGATCTGTAGAATTGTTATCATAAACGTAAATCACTGCTTCTGGCAGCACCTTTTTGAAATCTTTTACAACTTTTTCGATTGTTTTGCTTTCATTGTAGCATGGTATTAATACTGCTATTTTATCCATTCTGATATAATCCTTTCCAAATCAGTCAGCATCTTTGCTTCTTTTCCCAGGTACGTTCACTGATTATATATCTTGGACGGTGCTTCGTCTCCGGGTAAATTTTCCCTACATATTCTCCAATTACGCCAAGACACAGCAACTGGATTCCGCCCATAAAGCAGACGCAGGGGATTACGATGTATAAAATTGGTATTTTTTTCATATTATTTTTTCCTTCGTCTTAAAGTTAAAGCTAAGCATATCACCATGATTTATATGATATGAGTTCAAATAAAAAATCCCGTTGCCAGTTCATGTAGTTATTATTGTACTACATGGACAAACAACGGGCAAGAGAATTGTCATTCTAAAAATCTTTCCTGCTTTTTTCCTGTAAACTCCGTAAAATTTCAAAAACAATAGGATTTTTAAAGACAATTTGAACTGCTGCATAAAAGAGCACCGAAATTGTAACACACAGCACTAACTGTAAAATATTATTCATATAATACCTTTTCACAATGCCACAAATAATGCCAATTACAACAGAACCTAATACAGTCAGATAAACATTCTTAATATTACATCTGATTTTAAAACACCTTCTTGCATATGCAAAAGAGATAAAACAAATGCAGGCTTCTGCCAAAACAGTGGTAAATGCCGCTGCATTTTCCTTAAAATAAGGAATTAGGATAAAATTCAGGACAATGTTTCCCACGGCACTTATGATGGTTGCAATCATTACTATTTTTTCTTTTTTAAATGAAATGAGCACTCCGTTGCAAAAAATATTCGCAAACACAGCAAAGATCAATGCAATGCTAAGGAGGGATAGTGAGATATGTGCCGCACTGTACGATGCACCAGCAAAGACTTCCACAATTGGCTTCGCCAGAAAAAACAGCCCCACCATACAGGGAACACAGCCCAATATCATATAATTCATCAAATCATTTCCCAGCTTTTCCAGCCCTTGATCATCCTTTGTTCCAATATAAAACGCAAATCTTGGTATTACTACTGCAACAGCAGCACTTAAAACCTGCTTCACGATCTTATATATTTTGACTGAAGTACTATAAAGCCCGACACTATAATCACCAGCAATCCATCCCAGGATGGTAGTATCAGAGCTTATGTATATTGTAGTTGCAATTGTTATGGAAAACACAATTAATATAGGTTTCAAATGTTTGGTATCTGGTCTGACGACCAAATGAAGGTCCACGTATTTGTGGTAAAGCAAGAACATAAAAATACTGGCGCCACTGCTGGAAATAACAGTTATAACAGAATATACATATAAGTCATTACTATTATGAACGAAAACAAACAAAAGTATTACAGCTATAACTTGTAGTATCAGCGTAATTTTCGTGATGTACGAAAAATCTTCAAATATAGTATAAAGCCAATTTACTCCCAACGTTGCCAGCAAAATTTCTGAGCTTAATATTAAAATAACGGGAATATATGGTCTGAATTTTCCAACAAAAATAAGACATAGTATTAATAATATATATGCCAAAATAGTGGAATAAAGATTGATTGAAAAAATTTCACTGGCAAATTCAGAACACTTTTTTCGGTCATTACGATATTTAGAGCCTTCCCTAACCGCATATGCCGAAATCCCCAATGCCGCAATTAAGGAAAAATAGCTGACTATTGAAGCTGAAAACTCAAATTTTCCAATCTTTTCAATTTGCAGAACTCTTAGTGCATAAGGATACGTAATAAGTGGAAATACCAGTGAAAAAACTGTTTTTATTATATTTAACGTTGCATTTTTTTTAATGGATTTTTTTTCCATGTCTACTCTCATCTCTATTACTTCAGTATTAATGCGAATTAACATGTTTCAAATATTCAGCATATATCTCTGCTGCTTTAATAAAGTTAGTATATCGGAACTTCATCTTCTGATCATAATTCTTTGTGTTTGTAGACGCCCCCTCCAGATGCAGCACGGCTATATCTGGAATGTATAATGTTTTCCAGCCATTTTTCAGGCATTTTGTTGTAAGAATATCTTCTTCATGATAGAAATATGTTTCTGGTTCAAATAGCTTTCCATTATCATTAATGAATCGCTCAGAGAAAAACAGACAGGAGCCGGATAAAACAACATTTTCCATCCTATGTTTCCATTTATCGTCTTCTTTTTTTTGTATTTTACTTTCCATTCTTTTTCTATATATACTGTATATTTTTGTATGGTTTACCTTCTGCCAGATACAGTGAAACAAATATTCCCGTTTCATATTTTTTAGGCATCTGCGATTTTCTTCAATCCACGCTTCTGTTTCTTCTAATGATCTAGGACGTAGTGCCAGTGGATTTTGATGCTGCTTTTTGTAAATCGCATATACATTCGGACCAGCTACATAAAACCCTTCTTCCCTATATTTCTCTTCAAGCATGGGAATCAGATTTCTTTGTTCAAAAATAATATCATTGTTAGCTACAACAATATAATCGTATTTTTCTGATTTTTTTAAATATGTATACCCAATATTATTCGCTCTGGAATATCCATAATTATCTTCTAATAACAAAACTTCTATATTCTCAATTCCAGCATATTGCTTTTTCAGCTCTGCCCCAGAATTATTTGGTGAATGATTATCTACAATCAGTATTTTGGAATTTTGGATCTGTTCAAGACACTGAATTGAATCGATACATTTTTTCGTCGTTTCTATATCATTATAGTGAAGAATAATAAATCCTACTTTGCAGGCATTAATTTTTGCCTCCATATAGGTCCCCCTCTCATCTATCAGATTTCAAACTGAGATTTTTCTCCTAATATAACCTCAAATGCAGAATTCAAGCCATTCTTATATTTTTCAAACTCATCTATTGAAATTTGCGTCAGGTCATCATTAATACACATCATTTTATGTTTTTGATTTCTTAGTGCATTGCAACATTCTTCAAATTGCTGTCCAATATAATAAAATTCGCCTTGTTTCTTCATATTGATCGGGCTGAATTTTCCTGTCATAAATTGCCAGTATCTGAAAATATACTGATTAACATCCTGTGAACAACGAAATTTATGTTTCGAGGTTGCATCTAGCAATTCATACTCTTTATCCCAGACTTCTTCAAAAGTAGATTTCAAATATGCATTTGGCAAATGTGGATTAATAAACCCCGGTATAAAGCCCATACTCCATGGGAGCAGCAAAAGACTTTTAACATGTTTCATATCATAATGAAAATTAAAGATTTTCCCAAAATTATTTTTTATAAACTGAGCCGAATCAAAATCTTTATTGATTATCCGCATATTATTAACCATTACGTCATAATATACAGGATCATATTTTATATTAATCACCTCAAAACCGCATGCAGAACAGGGCAGGCCATTTCGAAAAAAATCTTCCGCTGTCATTGGTCTTGTAATAAATGTATCATCATTGAAATAAACAAATTTTTCACTTAATCCCTCAATGCGATGAAGATTTAATTCGATAGGATGTGAACTAAATGTTGGAAGATATTCTTCTTTCATATAGTCCTTATGGGAAACAATATTTAACTTGGGATGATTTGCATTTAACCATTCTGGTAAATGCCCACATGTCACAAAGTGGATTTTATGAACCCATGGAGCAAATTTCTCTACGCCCCGGAACCAATATCTCAAGTTATCCCATTCCCGATACCTGTTATCTTCATTATCTGAATTTACAGAAGGGGTATACTTTCTTTTTTCTTTCTTCCACTTCTCATCATTTCCATCTACCCAGATCATTACAAAATCTATTTTTTCTTTATTCATTTTTACCTCAATAACTGTTCACTGATCATATCTGCTAAATGATTTTTGTTAGAAATTTTCCGCACAAATAGACATTTTGAATTTTTAATTTCGTCAAAATCTTCTTCAGCCCACACATATGGTTTTCCTCGGGTCCAATCAATTAATCTGCTTGGTCCTCCTTGGTAAATATTAGCTTTAAATTCTGAATTCCAGCAAAGTGTCTGTACAAACAGTTCGTCTGCTGCGATACCCTGTTTAAACATTTTATCAATAACAGATTCGTTCTCCAGCAAGTATCTAACCATTTGGTCTGTTATGCTCACCCAATTAGGACCAATCTTTATCTCACTTTTTATTCCTTTCAGACGGTCAACTCCCATCAATCTTTGTTTAAAAAGTGACAATTTACTCTTAATTCTCAACATTAATGTTTTGGCATCATATGTATAAGTACCAATTTTCTCCTGAAGAAAATAATAGTATTTTATCCGATATAAATATTCATTCTGATTTCGGTTCCAATATTCAATAAACTCTTTTCCATCATTTGCATCAAAAAATTCATGAATTTCCATCTGCGTTTTAATTGGGAAATCCACCCCTGACAAAATATGATAATATTGATATTTTCTAGCTGCGGCCATTCTAAACAAGAGCATTTCACACTCAATCTGGCTTTCACCGCCCCAGGTAACAGAAATTCGATCTGTGAAAAATAACTTTGATTTTTTTACACAAGTTCTAAATTTCTCTTCATTAATTTCACCTGCTTTTTTATCTATATGAATATAAATATCATTCAGTTCATAATCCAGTTCCCGAATCAGTTTACATAATAAATCAAACTGATTATGAGCCATAATCAAATATGCATGTCTTCCCATTATGCCTCCCGCAGTTTATAGCAGACTGTCAACAAGAAACAGCAGTTTATCTGCTTTTATCTTTCGAAATCTCAGCACCAGCCATGCTGCATATCGTTTTAAAACTGGTTCTGATTTGAGATACTTTAATTTAATATATTTATTTCTGCAAA
>ENA-UOJJ01001314-UOJJ01001314.1-human-gut-metagenome-genome-assembly--contig:-CS66-NODE-1314-length-37122-cov-114.383009_pt1 | contig 37122 bp, 39 predicted proteins | sample MGYA00242343_ERZ723890 | MGnify/ENA metagenome assembly ERZ723890
GTTTTACAATCACTTAATTCTTTCAGGTACTAAAATCAGTTGATTCAGATGATATTACAAAAATAAGTTTTACAATCACTTAATTCTTTCAGGTACTAAAATATATTATTTTTTATGGATTTTGGTGTGTTAGTTTTACAATCACTTAATTCTTTCAGGTACTAAAATGTCAAATCCGTATTTCCAAGCAATCGTCATTACTTCAGAATCCAACATCTCAGTCACCTCTTTTCAAGCAATTTCGTTTTATAATCACATAATTATTGTAACATATTTTATGTCAATAAGAAAGAAATTTCTTGCTCAACAGGAGATTTTGTTATACATTCATTTATTGCCAAGCTCTCATTTATTAACTTCAAAATAACCAAATCTGATATACTTACGAGTTTCCCTTTACCACCAATTTTATGAATTACATTTTGCAGCATTTCTATTAATTCATCATATCCTAACTTTCTATTATAAGGATAGTTATTTTCGATAAACTCTTTAATGTGGTACATATCAGGAATTCCATATATAACGTCATTGAAAACAGTTACACCTGTCTCCAATCCATTTTTTAACCAACAATAGCCATCAATACTTGATGAGATAATAAAGTGCACATCATAATTATCACTTATATTTTTCATACGATAAACCAAGTCGCAATACTCACTCTTTTTAACAAGATGATCTAAATCCCTAAAAATAACAAGAGTTCTTTCAGGAAATATTTCCAGGCTTTTTTCTAAAGAGTTTAGATATATATTAACAAGCTCATTTCCTGATTTATTTTCAAGATATTCATTATCATTGTAAGGAACAATAGAAGATTTTTGCACCATATCCCAAAGTTCAGACATCTCATACCTGAGTTGAATATCTCCTAATTGTGATATCTCATTATTAATGAGATTGCATATCTGCATAAGTTCATCATCAATTTTTTGCATAAATTCCTGACATTCAAATTCAGCAATATAACTTTTAACTAACCTGGCTACCATGCTTGTCTTATTTAGTTTTATACTGTTTATTAAGTCTTCAGCTTCTGCTACATAATATAATTCAAAAGTTTTTCTGCCTATTTCATCATTATCCAGACTTATCTTGCATTCAAGTATACCCTCATATTCCATATATTTAGAACATGAAAAATATTTTCTGATTATTTCAATTATTCGATTTTTTTCAATTATATTACTTCCGCAAAACTGCATAACAGGACAGTATTCAATTTCTATATGCTTTATATCATTGTCAATTTTCAGCTTCATATTATTATCATTCGCTCCACTCCGAGTATTTCTTCAGTCTTTGTTTTATTTCCAACCAATATCTTCATATCGTCATATTGCTTTTCCGTTACAGAAAGTAATCTTACATTTCCTTTATCCGGTATAAACTTTTTTATTCGGTTCTCCAACCTATCCGCATATTCTCTCGAAGGACATGTTCTGACATAAATGGAATATTGCATCATAGCAAATCCTTCTATCAACAAATTTTTTCTGAAATTCCTATAGGCTTTTCTCTCTTTTTCCGTATCTACCGGAAGATCAAACATACACAACACTTTCATTATATTATACTTCATAGCCACCTTCTATTTCGTAATTTTCCACATTCGGAAATTCTATCTCAATATTTTTGCCGCTAATGTATGCTGCTGCCTGCTCTACATATCTTTCTAGCATATTACCTACATACATATTTTTATTGTTATATAAGACCTTGTTATTTACAATATTAACAAGTTTTCTCCTATGCTCCTGTTTGAAATACTTTTCTCCGTCCAAAAGTCTGTATGACAACAAATCCACAAATGGTCTTATAGGTTCCATTAAATCATCAACTAAATTAAACCTGTTATATTCATTTTTGTGATGTATACCTATTTGTGTATTCAATCCATATCCAACACATAGTCTTGAAATATACGAACGTATTATAGAATATCCATAATCAAGACCTGAATTTAACAAAATATTATCATTTCCTCTTGAAAAAGTAGAATTCATCATGGTATTAAAATATATTTTGGCAGCATGTGCTTCCCTATTGGTAGGATCTCCGCTCAGAACATCGTTTTTTAATTGTTCCAGCTTACATATTATTTCAGCTTCCTTTTGAATAATCTTTAAAACATTTTTCTGATTATTAATTTTGGCTTTTACAATCTGCACCCATAAATCATCATAAAATTTTTGTTCATTATTGATTTGGAACCCCAAGATTTTAGATGCTCTGCTATGATTATCATACGCACCAAAACTACCAATCGGTAAATGTTCCATATTGCATACAATTAATTCTATCCCCTTATCGGCCAATACACTCATCATCCTTGCGGTAATATTTACAGATAAATTGTCCAATACAATAACCGATATATCATCTAATGGTATCCAGATATCATTTTCTTCTTTTTCAATAACCAAATTATTCAATTTTAAATGAACATACACTTCACTTTCTATTAACAAAACTCTAAAAGCCATTCTTCCTCCACGTAAAAAAGGAGTGCCCGTCGGCACTCCTTGATTTCGGCATAAAGCCTTATTTTAGTAGATCTGAAAAAATTAAGTGATTATAAAATTTCTAAATCTACTGTAAGTATATACCAGACGCATTATTAAGTCAATAATTATTTGCAAACAAACGAAAATTCTTCTTTTTCACACTCGTAACAGTTACCAAGAATATCCGTTCTGATTTTCTTAACCATTTTTGTTTTTGACAAGCCTATAAGGTGCTGTTTTTCAAATTTAGGTGCATCTACAGGTTTAGTTTCAACATAATTTTTTGTTTTGGGATAGTCCTTGATAAAAATCTCTCGGTAAAAAATTCCCCATTTTTTTCATATTTGATGATATCATTTTTATAAAATGACAGTCTGAATTCATATCCTAATTTTTCAAGGTCATCAATTGTCTGTTCAGGCAAAATCATTTTTTCACTTACAAGAGCTTTTCTATAAGCTTCCATATTTACTATCTCTTCATCGCCCTTGCACTTAATATCTGATTGTTTAATACCCACAAAATAATATAATTTATCTGTTATGTTGTAGTATACATCCATTCTGTATGGTACAAGGGATTCCAAAATTACCTTTTTACTATCCTTTGCATATCCATATTTATGATAAATATCGATACAAGAGCCCACTTCTCCATCCATATAACTTATCTTGGTTACTTTAGGTCCGTTATGTTTTTTTGAATATTTTCTTATAACATCACCGGTCTCTTCTTCATATTTGACAAAAGGATTTGTTGCGTCTGCATATTGTTTCATGATATCCATCAGAATCTGAAATGTCTTAGGGTCGTTTCTGTACATCAATATGTCATTCTTCTTACTTTTTCCATTTGACTCTGCCAGAAGTTTTTTCAGACTATCAAATCCGCTTTTTGTTCTGATATCTGCCGTTCTTGAAATTTTATATATTTTACCATCTATTTCTCTTGTTCCATATATTGTCTGATTGCATAAACCTCTATTACATTTTGAATCAACTGCATGCCAGTATTTAACCTTTTTCTCAGCATCCTCAATATGACGTTTAATCTGGCTCCATTTATTTCCGTAAAGATAATCTTTATAAACATCTTCCTGCATATTTTCATTCCACATACGTTTATCAAGAATTTCTCCGGTTTCAAAATCAATAAACGAACCCTGTAATTTATGAAAAGCATCATATCCAAGCTGTGAATAACATAATAACATAGCATCTACTGCGTGATGGCTGTATGACTCATCCCTGTCTTTTTCAATATGTAAATTTACTCTCATCTGATGAGTGAAACTTCCTCTGATAACTTTCACAATCGTTCCGGTCTGTTTTGAACTAAAGAAATCCTGCAATGTATTCAATATTACTCTTGAAGCATACCTTGTATCATTGAGATTTCTATTTATAAATTTCTTTAAAACATCATACTTCGTTATATCTTCCATAAAAAGATAATTAGCTTTTTTTGCCTTTTCTATTTTAAGTCCAAGAATATAATTTTTGTATTCTTCCCATCCCCAATCTCTTGTAATTTTAGAAAGATACATATATGGGGTATTAACTCCTTTTTCCTGATTTTCCACCTTATAAACTAATGTTTTATTAATTCTACTGTCTACAAATGAAACGGATAAAGGTATGATATGGTCAACTTCAAACATATCCGGATGATTAACCAAGTCAAATATATCTATTTTTCTTCCTGAATAAGGGCACACACCTCCCTGTTCATTCCATAATTTTAATTTAAGAGCCAGTCCTTTGTGATTTCTAAAATCTTTATCTTCAATCCTAAGCCCATACTCTGCATATATCTTTTTAGTAATCTCTTCAAGTTCTTTCTCGTTCTTCCTCTGGGTATCTTTGATTCTCTTTTTCTGTTCCTCTGTGTTACGCTCTCTTGGCATCTCAACTACTACTTTTTCAGGCATACCATATTTCTTAATTATTGCATTTACTATTCTTATGGCAATATGAATTGATTTAACAACAACCGGATTGTATATATCATCTTTTGCAATATCTACCGGTATATATTGACAATCCTTAAATAAATCACCTTTTTTCTTAAAAACACCCATTTCAGTTAATAATTGCATCTGTTCCTTAGGCTGTTCATACATAGCCGGAATCAATTCTTGCATAATTTTTAGTGAAAAAGAATGCCACTTAGAAAATAATTTACCATTTTTCTTCCTAACATCTGCAAGACAATTCACAACATCATTGTCCAACCCCAACTCTGATAATGAGTTTACAATCATATCTCTTTCTGTATTAATAGTAAGTATCCGTCCTATATCATCAAGAGTGTCTCTGGATAATAAATTGATATCGTACTCTATCTTTTTAAGTTCTTTTCTAAGTTTATTGTACATTTCAAAGCAATGGAAAATTTCTTTTTCATCCTTATCAATTCTTGCACCCTCTAATGTCTCTATATCCTCACCAATTATTTTCTTAATGATTTTACGCATATTAATAGAATCACTTGTCTTAAGAGTATCTACTATCTTACGTTTTTCATCTTCTTCAAGCTTTCTTCCATTCACAATAAGATTATTAAGATCATTAAGCACATTAAATTCTTGTGCTGTATATGAAGCCGCCGCTGCTCGTAATTCTTCATTATACACAGAGCATTTTCCTATTAATTTCTCAAACAAATTTTTATCCGTTTTATATGTACCATCATGTATGTGTTTTTCTAGAGGTGGCAAAAGATTTAGAACGGAAGTCCTTCGTCATCTACATTGTCGGGGATGTTCATGAAGCCGTCCGCATCTGTTCCGGGTTCTGGTCTTCCTGAAGAGCTGTTGTTTTTGCTTTCTGCAAATTCCTGTTCTTCAATTACAACATCTGTTGTATAGACTTTTTGACCTTCCTTGTTGGTATAGCTGCCGGTCTGTATACGACCGGTTACAGCTATCTTTGTTCCCTGATGAAGGTATTTTTCTGCAAATTCGGCAGATTTATCAAATGCTACGCAGGAAATAAAGTCTGCTGTCTGCTCTCCACTGTCACTTTTGCGTCTTCTGTCTACTGCAAGCGTATATCTTGCTATCGTCATAGGCTTCTCGCCGGTTGAGAAGCTGATATGAGGGTCTCTCGTTAAACGTCCCATTAAAATGACTTTGTTCATCTTTTGCCTCCTTTCTTCTCATTATGAGAAATTTCTAATCAGTTTTGTATATACACCATTCTTTGTTGATAGAATAGGTAATCCACCGTTTAATATTTCGGCATATATATTTTTATGCCTTGCTATTACTGCAGGTATTTTTCCTGCACTCAAATTTTCACTTATTTCAGGTACTTCATCTTTATTAAATTTACCCTGTATGAAGGCTTCGAGCTGTCCGTTATTTTTAGCTGCAAGGACTTTAGCCATTGCGTTGGCTCCATTAACAGACCACCTCATTCTTCCATGTTTCATTCTAAGTGTTATTACAGTGCAGTTTTGGCTTTCCTGCACGCCCATGTCTTTATATATTATTCCTTCCGGAGCTTCAGGAAGATTGATTCTCTTCTTATAAGGTATTAAACCATGATAGTTGTTATTAAGATATTGATACAGTTTTCTTGCATTTTCTGCACCTTTATCTTCCTGATCATCTGTATCGATGCTGTTTGCATATGTATCAATATAATCAAGCATCTTGTCGGGTTCTGCATTTCTGTATAGCGAAGCGATATCCCTGGCTGCTCTTTTGTCTTTTATCTTTGCCCTGATTTCCTTCAGAACGTGGAAGCGGTCAAGCTGGAATATCACACCGTCCGCTTCATCTTTTATCCAGTTTCCACCGTCTCCGTTTAGGATGCGGTATTTGATTTCATCTATGTTATATGTCCTTTTTATGGCATTATCTTTCTTTTTAATAAATGTTTTTGCCGGTTCCATTCCGGCTACTATCTGCTTATTTATAAGGTGGCTGCCTGTTTCGGCATCCCATCCTTCGTATATAGTTGCTACTTTTAATTCATGCTTTATGTCTGCTTTATGCTCTTTTGTCTGTGTTGGCAGCCATACGCCATCCATTTCTTCAAATATTACTTCTGTATCTTTTTTATCAGGACTGTGTTCTTCAGAGGTCCTGTTATTTTCATTTTCTGATATTTTATTTCCTAATGTATTAACTATATTCCATACTGCTGTATGGCTAATGTTATTTCCTGTGGTATCGTTTAACTGTTCTGCGGCTTTCCTGTAGCTTTCTTCCGTAGCTGCTTTTACCACTTTTTCAATCAAATTGACGGAATACATTCCGTTTTCTTTTGTATTCATATATTCATCAAGCAGGTATCTTGCATTTCCATTATTATCAAGATACATTTGTCTTCGGTATTCAACATTTCCGTATATTGTTTTTATTGTTGTTGTCTTTTTGCCTTTTGAGCGAAATATTTTTTTATCCCGCTGTCTCATCAGTGTATTATCAATCTCTTCAAGTATTTGTGCCGTTATCTTACTTGCAGCAAGGCACATTGCGTTAAATACCTGTTTTTCAATCATTTTAAATTCCATGGTATTATCTTCCTCTTATCATTATTTTTATCCAGTCTGTAATCCTGTGCTGGTACACGCACTTCACACGTTTGGAGCCTGTCCCTTTGTGTGAACATTTCCGCTGTCCCAAGTGGTTTAACCTGAAATGGGAGTGAGCCATCCGCTTCGTTTAACCCGGTTACCAGCCGGCATAGGTCTGTCTTCTGCTCACTTTCTTAAGCATACTATTATCTAGCAGAAAGGTTTTCGCACGAGATGAGACATTCCTGCCTTTCGTTTCCGACCCACTGGGGCGGAAAGGATTGGCGAAGTGGAAAATCGCTGAATCTTTGACTTTTTATTCAATTTTCAAGTAACTACATATAGTTTACATTTTTTATTTTTAAATTGCAAATGTGCGATTTCTCTTTTTTTAATAAATTTGCACATTTATTCCGCCCCACTGGGGCGGATGTCAAATCAGCTCTTCCATAACAGTGTAATGATGCACTATGAGAAAAGTATACTCTGAATATATACACTATAAAAAAAGCCCCCGCCCCAGTGGGGCGGAAGCTCAATTATTTACCAGATTATACATTTCACTTATACGTTCAGCCGCATCCAACTCATCTATTGTGTGCATACCCGGATATAACCTTAACATATCATTGAATGTTATTCTATTTACCAGTTCCTTACTTTTAACACCTGTTTCGAGCTGAAGCTGCCGGTATGTAAATCCCATCCATTCAGCAATATCAGGGTCAAATATTTTACCATTTTCATATTTTTTCAGCCTTTCGCCTATTTCCGGAAGGAAAAAATCTGAACATTCTCCAACATCTTCCAGTTGAAACCTCGAATATGACCTGTCCATATATCTGCTGCAAAAATCTGATGTAAGATATTCTTTTGTAAAAATCTCCATGTCATATCCTTTAAGGGCATACGTTCTGAAGATTATTTGTTGGGTTTCGCATATATCATATTCAACTCCTTCTATTTCATGTAAAACTTTCATCTTTCATTTTCATTCCTTTCTCTCTGTTTAAGAAGCTCCCTTTTAATCAGTTGGTCAAGGTATTCTCCATTATTTCTGTACAGTATAGAAGCTTCATTTATTATATTCTTACATTTGCTTCTCATATCTCTTCCGTACATATCAGCATCATCCAGTTCTTGTTCTGATAAATCATGATATGAAATTATCTCTGCCTTGCTGCATGCAAGCTCTGTCTTAAGAACGTACTGCATGCCGTAATCAGCCTTTTTCAGACAATATTCCAATCCCTTATCAGTAAGTGTATAATCAGAAAATCTCTTAATTGCTATATTCATACGGTCATCTGCAATCGGTCCTACAATTACATCATATTTTGATAACTTTTTCTGCCATTTTTTAGCCATTTCAAGTTTATTAAAATCCTCGCATTTTTTTCTGTTCGCCAGAACTACATATATCCAGTCTTTTCCCTCCAGTCTCAAAATCCGTTCTTCAGGAATTTCTGACAGTTTTAATCTGATTTCATAAAAAACAGGGTCACTGTCTCCACATATAAGACCTCTTACCTGCATTGGATTTTCTCCGAGGTAAAATCCCTTACCAAAATCACATTTTTCCCTGCTTTCAGGCTTTATGTTTCCTTCTATTCCACCACGGCTTCCATGGTATAAAATAATATCTTTCATTTTGTCACCTTCCTAATATGTCATTTTATCATATTTTTATACTTTTGTGATAAAAAAATCCCCGACCCACCGGGTCGGGAAATCACTTCTTTCAGAATGAGCCTCCGGAGTGTCCGGATGTTGTCTCTTCCTCGGTTTCTTCTTCAGAATTAATGTATTTATCATAAGACGGTATCTGTTCTGCCACTGTGAATATGAATGGGTCATATATATAAACTGTATCATACGATACATCAAACATATCCTTATCAAGCTCTGCCTTGTCTGCAATGTCTTTACGCTCCATTAATGAAGCTGTTACGGTATATATGCCGTCTTTATTAATGCCTTCAATGGTTATGTATTCCTTCAGGAACTTTTCCATATCTTCGTTCTGTATCAGCATAATAGGTATGCTGTCCTCGTCCGTCACGGTCATCTCATATGCAAGGTATACATGCAGCACATATTCCCAGTTAAGGCTTATGCCTTTGGTATCCGTGAGGCTGTTGTCTGTATTGTTTTCTTCGATATAGTCGGTTACGCTTTCGTAAAAATCCTGATATACCTTTTTTATAACCTTATCTACCGGATAGACTTTACATATTTCTTCATAAGACGTATCGCCGTTCATGAACTCATATACTATTTTATTGCTGCTGTCTACGGTTGAAGAGCCTTTGTTTTTTCCGGAAAACAGCGTAAAAATAAGTGTGAAAATTATAAGGACAACAAGAATAAGCGGAGCAAGAATATACAGAAGATTCATGACAACAATCTTAATCACTTTTTTAATGATTTTCTTTACTATCTCCATTACCTTATTAAGTAATTTTGATGACATGTTATTATCTGTATTGTTCATCTGGAGCATATTATTAAGGTTAAAGGAATTACTGTTGCTATTTTCCCTGTCATCCGGTGTGGAGAACTTTTTATGTTCATTTTCTCCGGACTTTCCCTTTACTTTTAATGACAGTCTTTTATCTTTTTCTTCCTTACCTGCCGAAAAAGAAGTCTTATTGTCTTTTTTCCCATTCCATGAACTCCCGGTCCCTTTTCCGGTATATTTTTTATCCGGATTCTTTCCCGGCTGTTTTCCCGCCCCACCGGGGCGGAATCCTTCATACCGGTCTTTTGCCTGGTTCTTTCTTCGTTCCCGGAGTTCAAGTATACGTCTGTCTATATCATTGCCGGTCTTTTTTACATCCTTCATCCCTGAACCGGCTTTATCTGCCGTTTTTAGGATTTTCTGCTCAGCATATTCTGAAGGCTGCTCTTCTTTCGTATCATCTGCTGCATTTAATTTATTTGCTGTTCCTGCAAGTGCAAGCCTGTCCTTATCAGGCATCTTAATTTCCGGCATATGATTTCTCCTTGGAATCAGTATTCACAAGCTCATAAATCTTTGTATCCTTAGGAATTCTGTCGTCAAAAGGAATGACAGTTTTTCCTATTTTTAGGAGTCCGCAGCCCCTTAAAGGATTACGCACATAATTAAGCTGCTCATCTGATATGTGACAGAGTTTCCTGATATCTTCAAGATCATCTTCAGACTGCTTAAGCAGCACTACCAGTTCTGAATTGGATAACATTGTTCTTGCCGTATCTGATGTCATAAGATCAGTTACATTCTGTGTGATTCCGACGCAGTAACCGTTGCATTTTCTGATTCGTTTCCATAGCTTGTAGAAAAATTCGGCACTATACTGATACCTTAGATACATGTGCAGCTCTTCAACAATAATTACCGTTTTTTTGCTGAAGAAACGGTTTGAGGATACCCTGTTAAGGATGCTGTCAAGAACCACTTCCAGTCCTACAGGCATCAGCTGTTCATCCATATCCCATAAATCGTAACACTGTATTCTTGAATCCGTATTTACATTTGTCTTTTTTGCAAAGGTATTTAATGAACCTTTTACGAATAGCTCCATTGCGAGGGCTATATCCCTTGCTTCAGGTTCATCACATGATTTTATCTCATCATATAATGTTTCAAAAGTTGGTGCCTCTCCTTTGTAGCCTGCTTTAACGTATGATTTATATACGTTGATAACACACCTGTCTATGATAGTTTTTTCTGCAGGTGTAATTCCATTAAGGATATGTTCAAATATTGACATGATGAACTGTGACTTAAGTGTCACCGGCTTGTCCTCTTCGATACTGTAATCTTCGTTTATATCCATAAGGTTTATGTGGTGCGGGCTTTCTGCGGATATTTTTATGACTTCTCCGCCATACTCTTTTACTATATTTCCATATTCACGTTCCGGGTCGATTATTATTATATCCGTATCAGGGTTTGCAAGTGCTTCAAATCCCATTTTAAGTTTTGCAAATACAGATTTACCGGAACCGGGAACAGCCAATATCATCATATTGGCGTTATTGAGCTTTGTCTCATCAGCCATTATAAGATGCTTGCTTATCTGGTTTTTCCCATAAAAACTTCCATGGTAATCCTGAATTTCTTCCACATAAAATGGTGTAAATGCAAGCATTGAACCGCTTAACATTGTTCTTGATATGTCTATGCAGCGTAATCCGTATGGAAGTGCCGTATGCAGCCCTTCAAGCTGTCTGTACTCCAGAACGGATATTTTACAGCCTGCAGTTTTTCCGGCGGCTATAACCGCATCCGTATCCCTGTCAAGCTCTTCGAGTGTATCTGCAGTATGTAAAATCGTCATTGTTGAATATAAAAGTCTCATATCATCTTCGCGCAGATTATTTATGAATTTCTTTATTTCATCACGCTGAACCTGATAATCGTATGGGATTTCATCATAAGGCATATGACGGCTGTGCTGTTTCTTCTTCCACTGGTCGATGTTTTTATTAATTTTTGTTAAACGCTGCTCTGCGTTTTCTACTGCTTCATCTGTCGGAACCGGGTCAGATGTTATGGAGAACATTACCGGATTCGGGATGTCTCCGATTATCCTTGATATAACATTGTCTTTTATATAGGTTGAGTAATCTGTAACAACAAGTGTCCTTGCATACTTTTTACCAAGTTTTATATAATCATGTTCACATGCAAAATATCCGGGACTGATATATGTCCTTGCATCCCTGCCGCCTTTTATCATATCTTTTAAGTCAATGTCTGACTTATCGTTGTTGTTAAAATCATTGAATATTTCAAGTCTTTCTTTTCCGTCAATGTCTTCAAGCATTGAATCCATTGTAACGAGGCTGTTCTGAAGGCTTATTGCAGCTTTGTCAAAGTAGCTTTTTGCAAGTTCGTATGAATCTGCATCAGTTGAAAGTGTAAGATATATTTCCTGATATATCGTATTTGATTCTTCCACTATGTCAGATATGATTTTGTTATATTCATTCCTGATTTCTTCCATTCCGTCTTCTGCAGGCTTCAGTAAGTATTTATTATTGTATTCCTCCAGATTGAGCTTTCTTCTGCTTACTGTGATTTCATACATAAATTCGCTTTCAAAGCCTGAAAGAAAGTCAGCATATCTTGATGAGTAACTCCTTTTTTCTTCTTTGCCTACTGCCTGATAATTAATGTCTTTAATCCGGTAACTTTTTGAAAACCTTCCATTCTTCAGTCTGAAAATTCCGTTCAAATATATTGTTTTTACAGGAATTACATCCTGCAGTTTTCTTGGTATAGGTATATAATCAATTCTTGCTTTTTCTTTCATGTATTTCCTCCTTCAATATCTCCTGTATGTAATCATCATTTCCAAGGGTTAATTGTTTTGGCATTAAAAAACACTGTTTAAACCATGCTGCAATAAATTTTTCAAGATACATTCCTTTGAATGGCTTGAACCCGATAAGGAACAGCGGAACTACCGCAGTAGGTATTACCCATGATCTTGTATCTGAACTCATTTTGTTTCTAAGAATAAAATGAAGTGTAAGTGCAACGATGACTATAACAACTGTAAAGGCAGTCTGTCTTTCATTAAAACCAAGAAAAAACTGTTCTTTGTAATCTCGTATTTCTTTATTTATTTTAAATTCCATTTTAAATCCTTTCTGTAAATGCTCTCCGCCCCGGTGGGACGGAGGCATATATTAAAGTGATGACATTTCTTTTATGATTCCTGATGCACCTTTGACAATTCCGGTCATTAATAACATATGGAATACAATCTCTCCCATGTACCCAAGAACGAGCGTCAGCATGGAACCGCTGTTAAACCAGCTTGATATTGTTATTACTGTTGCTAATTTAGAATATATAATCATTGCAAGACCTATTACTGCAGCTTCAAGGCATACGGATATGTAGCCTTTTACGAACTGCCAGCCGATGTTCTGTGTCCCTTCGCCGGCGATTGGGCTTAACATTACAGGTGCCATTGCCGTGTATATGTATAGTTTGAAAAATCTTGAATAAACGGTTAACATTACCGTTACCGTAAGTGTTACAATCACAATAAATGTAATGATTGAAAAAATCAGTCCTACAATACTTGCATACCACGGAATTGAATATATGGCATCTGTAACAGCCTGCGGTATGCCTCCGCCTCGGCCTGTGTATATTTCGGTGAAGCCTGTGTCATGTATCTTTGCTACAATACCGCCTACAATTTTATAAATAGTGTTCATAAAATCAATACTGAAGCCTACAATCATTCTTGCAATTATATAGCGGATGAATAGTTTCAGTATTGTTCCGGGATTTCTTAATTCAGCAAAACTGGATGTTTCCTTAATTAAACCGATTCCAAAAAACACAATAATCAGACCGTATGCTATATCCTTTAATGCTGCATTAATCTGTATAATAACATCCCATAACACACCGTTATTCCATTCCGACAGGTTGTCTGTCAGCATAGCCCATATGTATTTTGTTGTAGTTCCCCAGAATTTAGTGCCGGATAAAAGAATTTCTCGTATCAGTTCATTCATCCTATCTGCCTCCTTACACGGCTCCTATTGCTTTAAGAATCTCCTTCGCAAAGATTGCTATAAGACCGGTTGTGACATTGGTAAAGCCGAGCATTCTCTGTCCTGAATCATGTGATGAAATGGATGAAGCAAAATTCAGTATTCCCCATGCCGCAAATCCCATGCCTATTGCCTTGATTATCCCGAATATTATATCATCAAGTTTATTGATTGCACTTATTACCTCATTACCGGCATTATCCTCTGCAAAAACGGTAACGGCTGATGCAAATATCATTACCATTGCTGTTATTATTGTTACAATTTTTTTCTTCATGTTCTTTATTTCCTTTCTGTGGCTGCTCTCCGCCCCGGTGGGACGGAGGCATAAAAAAAGAACCCCTTTTTTGGAGTTCTAAGCTACTCTGTTATTAATATCTTCTTCTGTCAGTATCTGGCAGGTTGTGTCCGGCTTGTATATTTCGTCCTCGTTAACATCTTCTTTATACATATATCCGATTATACCGACATCCGAATCCTGAAGTGTAACATTTCCGTAAGTATAAGGCTTTCCTTTTTTGCCCTTTGCAAGCGGTGTTTCGTGAATTAGAGGATGTGACTGCAAATCATACTTGAAGTCCATTGCAGGTTCTTCACCGCTTATCATGACAATACATTTATCTCTTGACAGTTTCCTTACCTCACCCGGCTGCATAAGTTCCCTGCCGGCTTTCTGGTCGTTGGTTGTGAAGCTGCCATGCGTGCCTCTGCTCATTCCGTATGTATTGGTATCAATCGTTTCTTTATCAAGTTGTTCTGACACATACTTATGCGTACTCTGTTCGTTACCGCCAAGATATATGTATGTGTCGCAATTTCCAACGATTGTTTCCCACACTTTTTCATATATTGCCTTAATCTGGTTCATGTTCTGTAAGATAATCGATACTGAAATATTCCTTGAACGTATGACAGATACGATATGGTCGAAATCATCCGGCAATGCGACATTCGCAAATTCATCCATGATAAAATGAACATGCAGCGGAAGAGGTCCGTGGTACACGTTATCAGCGAGATATGCCAGTTTCTGGAACATCTGTGAATATAACATTGACACAATAAAATTAAATGACGGGTCCATATCAGGAATGATACAGAAGAGTGCTGTCTTTTCTTCTCCTATCTTATCGATTTCAAGTTCATCCGTCATTGTAAGGGATATAACTTCATCCATGTTGAAAGCAGACAGTTTTGCAGTCAGTGTAGACTTGATTGTCTGCAATGTTTTATTCGGAACTCCGATTATGTCTTCGTAATACTTTAACGCTGGATGTTCAGGTTTTACCGCCTTCAAATCAAGGAATAATGCGTCGAGAGGATTTATTTCTTCTTCATCATTTCCTCCTGATGATAAAAGACGTACCATATCCATTACCATTCCAAAGTTCTGTTCCTCTTCAGGAGCTTCGTAGTATAGATATAACATTAAAGCCATCAAAATTTCCATTGCTGCGTTCTCCCAGTATGGGTCCTGCGGCTTGGAATCCTTTTTTCCGGTTGCCGAAAAAATCATGGTTGCAATTCTTTGTACGTCATTCTGACATGTTATGTAATGGAAAGGATTATATCTGTGACTTCTTTCCATGTGGATTAGGTCAAGAATTTTTAGCTTATAACCCATTTTTAACAAGGCATTTCCTGTTGCACGCAGGTTTTCGCCCTTTGGGTCAAGTATTACCTTTGAGCCGTTATCCTGAAGAACATTCGGTATTACATATCCTCTTGTTTTACCAGCTCCTGCTCCACCGGTTATTAATGTAAAAAGATTACGCTGGTGCTTATACATATCCATGCCGATTCTTAAATTCTCTGAAAGGATTCTGTCCGTCTCCGGATTCTGGCTGTATTTCTTCTGGAGTTCTCTTACATCAGCCCATTTTGCCGAACCATATTCTTCGCCCGGTCTTTTATTCTTCATTATAGAAAAAAGATAAGCTGCAGCAAACAGATACAATCCTGACATAATAAGAAGTGTCTTTACTGTTTCCGGTACGATTGTAAATTTAAACGGATTGCCTGAAAGCGCCGTTCCAAAGTTATTAAGAATACCAAACAGTCCGCCTTTTGCGTAGGGTGCAATCTTAAGGGCAATCCAGATAACCATTCCTTCCCCGGCTATCGCCATATATAAGTTGTTTTTTTTATTTCTGCTGTTCATTTCCTCTTTCCTATATATTACCTGTCATTGATAATGATAAGATTATCCTTGTCATCATCAAAGTTATACTTTCGCTGCGGAAAGCTGTTGAAAGCATTCTGCTTAAATGCTGCACGTTCTTTTCGCTGCTCTTTTTCGTCCGTTTTAGCGTATATGCTGCTTTTATCAGGATTTGATGTTTTAGCATATTCACGGATTTCTTCAGATGTTTTTTCTGCAGCTTTTATTTTTTCCCGGACTGAAGGTCGCATTTCTTTCTCAGAATGTACTTTGTTAGTGTCTTTTCTGTCATAAGATGCAAGCAGGTCTTTTCCCATGATTTTGTATTCATCACCATATCTGCCGGTCAATGTATATTCCTTATCAGCATCGATGTGATATTTTAAAGACTTTCCTCCATACACTTCTTCTGCAAGTCCTTTATCAATTTCAAGGTATCTTACATCTTCTCCATATGTGCCTGGGACTCTTGTAACGTACGAGTTTTCTTTCTCATCTGTTACAAGCGTGTCAATGTTAATTGTGACATCGCCTTGTTCATATTGTTCTGAATAATCTTTCCCTGACAGATTTTCTTTCTCCGTCAGGGGGTCTGAGTTTCCCTGGTCTTTTTCATTGTCAATATTCACATCCTGTCTGACTGCTGACATCCTGTACTTCTCAACTATTCTGTTTATTACCGGAGCATCCATGCTTCTTACAAAAATATCAAGAATCCCATCGTCCTTTGCATTTTTGTCTTTTACAATGCAATACTTTATTCCGTATGCTTTTGCGGCCTTTGCAAATGCTTCAAGTTCATCTTTTTTGACTGAAAAAAGTGTTATGCCGCCTTTTTCCTTTAACATCTGCGTAAGTCTTATCTTACCTTTTGTCTTTCTGTTCCCTGACAATGCAGCAGCAAGAAGTGCCGCTGCATGTGCTGATGCCTTTCCGGCGATCTTTAATACTGCAATGCTTCCGTCAAGCATTATCTTTATCGAGCCGGTCGCAAGTTCCATCGCCATATCCGCTTCGCTCATGTTCATCCTTCCTTTCTGTTTCCTGTTCTTTGCTTTCTTCCTCACGCAGGTTTTCTTCCATACGCACGCTTCGTTTTTCTATGTTTTCACATATCCTTATTTCTTTCCGAAGACCGGCTATTTCTTCCGTGACTTCTGAAATTTTTTCTTTTGTTATTTCCGGATTTTCATTGTCCTTTCGTCTTAATTCATTTCTTAATTCCTCCCTTTCTGACATTTTTACTTTCATTTCCGAAAGCAGTTCTGTCTTTCTTCCAAGAAGTTCAGAAAGCAGCGTGATGTTATTCTTTTCAAGATATTTTGTCTCTTCTGAAAATACATTAATCTTATTTACTTCCTGCCTGACTGCGTGAGGTATCCTGTATGCCTTACGCCCGGTGTTTTTGTAAGAATTGATAAGATACATGTAATACCTGTAGAGTGATAATATCATTCCTGGTTTCTCTGTGTACCTTCTTATTACTATTCCCACAATGCTTCCTGTTGCCGCCGGCTTTATCACCGGATGTTTTCTTCTGTTTTCTGCAAGTCTTCTTTCGATTGCAGCGTTTGTGTACTCTTCGCCAAGATGGTACAGCCTTATTCCTCTTTCATGGTTTAGAGGTGTGACTGTCCAATACTTTCTGTTTGGGCTTAGGTTGTAACGGTAACCCATTCTGCTAAGTTCTGCCCGGAGTTCTTTTATATTCCGGCTTGTTTTGATTGCCTCATCAAGAACCTCACGCAGTATGTTATAGCTTTCATTATTTCCGGCTCTTTCTTCTCTTTTGTAATATTCCGGAACGCTGCTCCGTTTTGGATTTCTTATTACCGACTTTTTATGTTCGGAACATATCCTGTCAGCGAGCTTGTGGAACTTAAACCATGACACTTCATCATGTATTCTTTTTCCGTTTTCAAAAGATACGGAATTGACAACAAAGTGATTGTGCAGGTTGTCGGTATTAAGATGCGTTGCAACCACAACCTGAAAACCCGGAAAATTTTTCTCGGCAAATTCAACGCCTATTTTATGTGCTTCATCCGGCGTTACCTCACCTTCCGCAAAAGACATATAACCATGGTATGCAAGTATTCCTCCGGTCTTGCCATATTGTTCCTTGACTGTCATAAATTCATTGAAGGAATTTTGTACGCTGCAGTTGATTCCTGTAACGTATGCCGACTTCTCTGTCTTCTCTTCATTGGTCGCATAATCAAGAAGATGCAGGAGATTAAGTTCTAAGCACTCACCCGGTTCTACTTTCTCCGGATTATTGACGTAATTGATTACGTTGCTTAAGTTCTTTCCTGTTCCTTCAATCTTCCAGAACCTTGTTGTTGCCATGCTTACCCTCCTTCATCCGGGACAAGATATTTTCGCTGGATGTCATTAATGAACTTTCCTAAATTGTTAAGTATGTCCTGCAGTTCCTCGCTGTCTATGTAATCATATGTATGTGACTTTACCGTCAGCTGGTTCAGGTTGTTGGAAACAGCGTACAGGACACGCATGTCTTTATAAAATTCCTCGTCCGGTTTTGGCTTTGGAACAAATCCGGCTATCAGAAATCTTATGAGTGTTGCCTCCGACACTCCGCAGTCTTCAGCCTTGCGTTTAAGCCCGGCATTTTCCGTGTCACTTAAGTAGAACTGCTTCTTGACCTGTCTTTTTCTCATCTTCTCACTTCCTCTCTTATCCGGGGTCTAAGGGGTGTCCCCTTACAAGCGTGTTTTACTCCATGGGAGTACAAACGCACTGCTTGCCAAGGTAATGCAGCCTTTTTTATGTGCCTCCGGTTTTTACGTTTTTTTACTAGACCGGCCGAAAAAAAAAATGAATTTTTTTCACATTTTTTTACATTCTGATAACAAAAAATCATTGACATCCTTGCCACATGGCGGAGGGGAATCAATGACTGTTTTGATGTCTTTAAGAAGAAATATTATGTTTTCTGCTGCGGTTCTTCCTGCTTTATCATTATCGAGATGGAGATATATTTTCTCTGTCTCCGGGAACATTTCAAGATATTTTTTCAATGCCGGATGCAGCATGGCATTTTCATCTGTTCCTGTTCCGCTTATGCCGTCCAAGGACAGGTAATTCTCTTTTCTGAAATCTTTTCCCGACATTTTTATAAGTGTTGCATATGATAAAAGGTCAATGGCTGCCTCAAAAACATGTACGGATTTTTTATCACTCATCTTAATTCTGAAAGCATATCTTTTATCACTTCCCGAAACATCACCAAGCACTCTTTTAATTGTACTTCTGTAAGAGGCATGTGCCGGCTTTCCTTCTTCATTGAATCCAATAAAAACAACATTGTGATGCAGTTTGTCTTCATAAATGAGGTCATTATCAATGCAGAAATTAATTATTTCTTTATCAATTTTTCTTCCGATAAGATATTTTTTTATTAAAAAACTGTTGTAATTTTTCTTTGGAAGAGTGAAATTTTTTACAGCTTTTTCATTAAAATTTCTTTCGGATTGTGAAAATTTTTTTGCTTCACTCTGAATATTTTTTTCAATTTCTTTATTAATTTTTTCATCAGGTTTTGAAAAAATTTTATATTTTTCAATCAAAATCTGAACAGCTTCAATGAAAGAAAATCCTCTGACTTTTATTAAAAAATCAAGGGCTGTTTTCCCTCCGATGCCTCTTGAGTGCCACATCCATTTACCGTTTGACAGCTTCAGACTGTCATGGGATTTCAGCATATAACTGTTGCCGCATTTTCTTAAATCATAGGCTTCAAAATCGGAAATATAAGTGAGTGCATCTATTTTTTTTACTTCATCAAGGACTTCTTTTTTTACATAAAACATTCCCTGTTGCTCATTTCCATTTCCGAAAGTTTTTCTTTTGAATAAAGCGGTGATGTTTCGACAAGACGTATTGCAGCCTGTTTTAATTCGTATTCTTCCGGCACTTTTCTTCATCTCCTTCATCTTCTTTTATGGGAACAGTAAGAATAAACTCGTCAGGCATGACATTTAATATTTCTGTAAGCCTGCCCTTTACATCCACAAATAAAAAACTTTTGTCCATTACATTTCCCTTTCGTATTCTTTATCTTTAATTGCTTTTTTTGTTTCTTCAGCTATTGTTTTAAGACTTTTTTCTGAATATCTTTCTTTCATTATCTGGCTGTAGACAGCTCTCTCTGTCTTTGATACCGGCTTATTTTCCGCAAATGCACTGTCCATTTTTTCGATGTACTCTTCTTTGCTTTCCGTGTATTCCATGCACTTGAACTGTCCTTTTTCAATGACATAATCTGATATTTTTTCAGCATCCCTTATTGCTGCAAATAATTCTTCCGGCTTATTTTTAAAAAGGGATATCCAGCTCTGTATGTATGATTTATGGTTCTGTATTCCTTTTTCATTAAGCCTTATTGACTGCGCCATAAATGCTGCAGATATTTCCGCCCTAAGCTCTTCTTTAGCATACTCCGGGCTTCCAAAAACAGTTGAAAGTTCCCTGTTTAGACGTTTCTCATTCCCTGTTGCGTGGGCTGCTTCATGAAGGAATGTTGCCATGTAACTGTAATCACTTTTGAATTTATGTGCTTCAGGAAGCATGATAAAATCTTCTGCCGGGCTATAAAATGCCTTGTCACCGCCTTCCTTAAATCCTACGTCCATTCCGGATATGATTCTGTCTCTTGCCTTTGCAAGTTCTTTAACGGAAATCTGTTCCCTGTCTGTTATCTTCTGCGGTGGTATCCCTTCTATCTGCTCTGCATTAAATACCGTATATTCCTGTACCAGCGGAACAATTCTTTCTCTTTCTTCCTCCGGAATGTTTTCTATTTCCTTAGGCGTTATTTTTTTCTTTGTAAGTGTATCATAAAGAGACCAGAACTCTATCCTTGTTCCTTTTTCTCCTTTTTTTACATGATAGCCTTTATCGTTCGCCTGCTTGAATGTCATCCAGCGGTTATCTTTATATTTCATTTCATCCTGCACAAATGACAGCATATAACGGTTCAGACCATGGTATACGTTGCCGTTGCTGTTTACTGGTGTGACTGTCATATACCAGTCCCTTTCCCAGGGAATCACGTCTTCTGACAATGCGTTTATAAAATCCTCAACTATCTTTTCACGAAGTTTGTTCATCCTCTGTCCTCCAGTCTGTGATATTTTGTTCATCCGCTTCCTCATTCGGGATGTCATCGTCAAAATCAATGCCGTTTTCCATCCTGAACCGGTCAATTATCTCTTTCATCTTCTCTTCCATCTGTGTTTTCCTCCTTCAATAAATAAGATAACAGCTGGTTCTTTTTAACCGCTTTTTTCATATCCGATAATATTTTCAGTTCCTCGATAGAAATTTTTGGAACTGATAAAAGGATTTCAAGGTCTGCAGCCTGCAGATCCTTTTCATCCTTTATTCCAGCTTCCTTAAGTCTTTTAAGGGCTGCTATTTTGTTATTAAATCTGACTGTCTTCATTTAAGCCTTTCAACCCTTTCCTTTTCGATTAAATATAAATATTGTGCCTTGGTTATCACTTCTTCGCCGGTTCTTACATTAACTACGGAGTTATTTTTGTATGTAAGAAGCTCTGTGTTTCCATTCACATAATGTACCCTTACCGTTCTGTTATCCGCCGGTGTAATTCTTTCTATGTCTCCGCCTCTTATCATTTTGATGTATCTTATTATCGTAGCTTGTGTCCGGTTCATTTCTACTAAAAAGGGCAGCTAAAATAGCCGCCCTGCCTTTCTGTTTTATTTCCGCCCCACCGGGCCGGATTGATGTATTACATTTCCATGTCTTTTCCGTCAATGTCCTTTTCCATGTCTTCTTTTATTTTTTCCTGGACAAATCCTTTTTCTTTTGAATAGCTGTAAACACTGTCTGCCAGCTTATCTTTATCCTCAACGGCTGTTTCATTAACCTGCTTTACCAGATTTAAGGCTTCCTTGCCTTCCACCATATCTTTTGGTACTGCTATCATTTCATTTACTGATGAAGGAAAGATTGTAAGCTCCGAACCTATCAAGTCGACAAGGCTGTCCATTGTTTCTTTATCAAGAACCGATATCGCACCGTTACATTTTGAACGGTTTGTTATTACATACATCGGGTTTTCTGCTTCTTCCGGAAGGAAATCCGCAAACGCCGGGTCCATCTCAATAAGCATTTCACGCATGGTTTTGACAACCGGAGGGTCATTTTCTTTCATGTATTTAACCGCCTGTTCTTCAAGCTGTTCCCTTGTTTCGTAACCAAGGTATTTCATTATTTCATATGTAACAGCAGCGGATGCTTTGGTTCCGTCAATATCAGGAAGATTCACCCTGTAGATAACGGCAAGATCATTCACCATACGGTGAGGCATATTTGCAATCATTTCCCTGTTATTCTTTGCATTTACAAGAGACATTGATATGTTGTCTGCATAATCATTAATATTAAAATCCATGTTGTAAGGAGCCTGCCTGTATGCCTCCTGTATATTTTCTGCTATTTCATTAAAAATATCTTCCATGTCTTTTCCGTTTATAAAATCGTTATAAAACTCATTTATATATATCACCGGAACAGCCTGAATGTCAGGCAGCTTTACAATAATCCCTGTAAGCTGCTCATTATTCTTGCATACTTCTTTAAAACTTATTTCAGCATTTTCATATTCTTCCGGGAGATAATCCTGTATATTTTCTTCTATGCTTCTTTTAAATACATTCATTGCCAGTGCCATTTTTCTTCATCTCCTTCTCTTTTAATGCTTTTGCAAAAGATATGATACTTTCGCTTTTTTCTTTGTTATTGTCTTCTTCGACAATAACATTTTTTACTTCATAGTCCATTTCGTGACCTCCTTTAATATTATTAAAGGCTCCGTTTCCGGAGCCTTTTTAAACTATCTTCTTCTTTTTTTCTTTTTTGCGAAAACTACATTGACTACAAGAATTGCAACAATCATAACGGCAATAACTATAATACCCGCCGTTTCTTTCTTATCGCCGGCCACAACATCTTCATGTATATTCATGATTTCTTTACCGTCATTTATTACAATTTCGGTGACTTCCATGTCTCCGCCCTTCCAGTCGAAGCCGTACTCATTTGTATCAAGTATGTATCCTTCAGGAGCTGTTATCTCTTTAACATAATACCTGCCGAAAGGAAGGTCTGTTGTGAATGATACCTTACCGGTTTTATCCGGATTGGCGGTTTCAATAAGACCGCCTGCAGGAATAATGCTTCCGTCTTCTGCCTTTATGTCTTCTGCAGCATACAGACCAAAAAGGACCTGTGTAACGTCATCTTCGCTGTTTTCCAGTTTCTTTAAAAGGCTTACGCTTGCTTTCTGTCTTTCATTGACTATTTCATAATCATAATAATTGATGCCGTCACTTTCGTTGTAATAGGTAAGAAGCACGTTTCGGTCTTCTGCAGGTACATATCCTGAAGGTGTTTTTGTCTCCCTGATAATGTATCTTCCGATGTAGATTTCAGGAGATACTGCTTTTCCGTCTGCATCTGTTGTGATTTCACATGCTGTCTCGCCCTTTTTAAGACGTACCGTTCCGTCAGGTGTGATAATGTCTTCTGCTGCAATGATACTGAATGTAACATCCTTTAATGCTGCATCGGCATATTCCGGAGAATATACGTCATCATTTTTCTTTACTGTGGCAAAAACGCTTCCTGATTTATTGATTGTGATAACGCTTTTCTGTGGCATGTCTTCCTGGCTTACCGTTACGATCACAAGACCGTCTTCGCTTGCTGCAGCATCCCTTGTTATCTCAAAATCAACAGGAGCACTGTTAAGGACATATCCGTAAGGAGCTTCTACTTCAACAAGGCTGTATTTTCCATATCCGAGTTTTTCCGGTGTGATAAGATAACCTTCCTTGTCTGTATAGAATGTGTCAATTTCTGTGAGAACCGGATATGTGTATTTCATTGTTACAGGATTTCCGGATTCATCATAAATCTTATATGCTGCACCGCTTACAGGGATTGTATTTCCTGTCTCGGCATCTTTTTTCACTATTTTTAAATAGCTTTCAAAACTTCTGTTATTGATGAGGAACTTATATGTTTTCTCATTTTTTGCGATGTATACGTCAAAATCATTGATGAAATTAACATCCGGGAAGCCTTTAATCTGATGTACCGTGTATGTACCGTATGGCAGCTCTTTTGATTCTGCAAAGCCGTCTTCATCAACGGTTACCAAATCCTTAACAGATTCATCCGCTGCTTCATAGCTTCCTGCAGATTTAAGATAAATTTCAAATTCAGCACCGGTTTCAGGGGTCTCAATCTGTGTTTCTCCGTTATCGGAATGTTTAACTATAAGGATTTTTCCCTTTATTACATCGTCCTTGACGTTGAGGTTTAAGCTGTTCTTTTCTGCAGTAAACTTTGTAGGCTCTGCCCCAACCTGGTATTCTGTTTCATCAAGAAGATAACCTGCAGGAGCTTTTATCTCTTTCATTGTATAATTGCCGCATACATACTCTTTTGTTGTAAATTTTCCGTCTGCATCTGTTGTGTATGTGTCTACAAGGACACCGTCTTTATATATGCCGTATACTGCTCCTGATAATGTCGCATCCGCCTGTGCCTTATCTGTCTCGGCATCTTTTTTTACAACCTCTGCTGTCCACTTCTTAAGGACATTTGAAAAGGCTGCACCGACTGTTGAATTATATGATACCGTGATATTCTGTGCTTCAGGAACAACATATCTTACGTCCGTTCCAACTTCTTCAAGTCTGTACGTGCCGATTGGAATATCTTTAAATTCAGCTACGCCTTTGCTGTCTGTTTTTGCTGTCATATTTACGGTCTTTCCTGATGTGGAAGTGCCGGACAGTTTGAATGTTATATTTGCGATTACACCATCTTCTGAAGATTTAGTAACCTTGACATTGCCTTTTTTAAGAATATTTGAAAAAGCAACGCTTGTTGTTCCTCCGGCTGTGACTGTGACAGTCTTCGATGCCGGATTAATGATTGTGTCCGGAACTTCAAGCTCTGTGACCGTATAGGTTCCTGGAGCAAGAGTCTGTGACACCTTTCCGGAATTATCAGTTGTGACGGTAAGATTAACACCGTTACCGCTTATTCTGAATTTGATGCCTGCGACTTTGCCTGTTTCTGATGTCTTAACAATCTGCATTGTGCCGGCTTCATTAGCATATAAAGCTAAATAAAAAGGTACAGGGTCAAATGTTCCTGTTATAAGAGCCTGTGATGATGATGTCCAGACGATACATCCGGTGGTGTCTGTGAACTCTTTTCTGTCAAGACGGACGGTTGCCTTAGAAAAAGGTCTTGATGATGAAAAGGTGTACTGGTTATTATTCTTTGAAACTGTTACACCGTTAACTGATGAAACAATATCAACGGCGCTGTTATTTGTATCTGTAAATGTTGCTGAATATTTTCCTGTTGAAGGATTGTATACAAGCTGCTTTGGATTTAATGTTGCCACATTTTCATTTTTTTCAGTAAATGAAGGTATCTTGTTATGGTTTACTATCTTGTTAAGGATGTAGTTATAGCACTTTTCTGCAGGTCTATCCTTGAGCATGTAGCTGTATTCGTCCGCAGGTTCGCCCCAGGCGTTGGAGGATATGCTTGTATTATCTGTGCTGGTTCTTAACTGCTGTTCGTATTCCCAGATAATTACCTGTGTGGCAAATCTGTAGTCATCCGCATTGCAGCCTTCGACAGGAACAGCATTATTGCCGTCATATCCATAGAGAAGGGCAAGAAGTATTCCTCTCTGTGCCACTTTAGATAACTTCTGGAACTGCAGGGCTGTATCTGTGCTTTCCGCTGTATATCCTGTTTCAAGAAACGGAACACCTGCAGCGATACAGTAAGCAACGTTGCTTACTCCGTTGGAATCAGTCATACGGAATTTTTCCGCCGGCTCCAACGCCCTGTCAGGATTCTCAACCATTTCCCATACTTTGCTGTTTTCATTGTATATAATCCTGTAGCAGTGTTTTCTTGTGTATTCATAGTATTTTCTGTCGGAGCCTATATAATCTCCGTCATCAGATGAGGTTCCTGTGTCTGATGTAAACTTGTTAGGTGCTGCAAAAACCGTTACCGGGATAACTCCAAGCAGCATGGCTACAACGGCGAGCATTGCCGTTATTTTTCTTATTATCTTTTTCATTTTTCTATCCTTTCTGTATGCTTTCCGTCCCACCGGGGCGGGTATAAAAAAAGAACCCATGTATCCGGAAACATGAGTTCTTATAAGGGGTAATATATTAAGTTTTAGCCAGCTAAGATATAAAAGATAACACAACCGTCATCGAATTGTTCAACATAAACTGAAAAATACGGATAATCATGCTGTCCATATATTTCATCCCAGTAGTCAATTGCATGATTTACCATCCATTCAGTAGATGCTTCAGCATTTTCAGCTATTGAACCGTCAAATGGTTCAGACCACTTATAATGTTGGTGGCCTACGGCACAATGATTGACTTTATCGTAATATCTTTGAGGTCCAGCTGTCGTGGTACAATAGTTATCCCAGGCAGAATTATCAGGAGTAGCTTCTGCATATTCATCTCCTAGAAGAGGTTTGAAATACTCTTCTGAATTAATATAACCTCTTGCTTTAAGTTCTTTGATTATATATGCCTTGATGCCTTCCACATCATAAGGCGCATCCCACATGGTCTTTACTTTAGGTTTCTGTGGTTCTGTAGGCTTTGTAACAGGTGTTGCAGCCGGTGTTGTAGCAGGTTCAGCAGGTGCTTTGGTAGCGGGCTGTGTAACTGCCTGACTTGGTCTCTGTACCGGCTTTGTCTGTTGTTCATTAACTGCAGGTTTTGATGTCTGGCTCTGTGCAGGTTTTGCATCAGTTTTTTCAGATGTCTCTGCCGGTTTTATATCAGTTTCATCTGTTCCTGACTCTGCTTCTTTTTCTTCAGAAGCACTTTCTTTTGTTGATTTCTCTGTTTCTTTGTCTGTTGTGGGTAGTGCTTTATCACCGGATGTTTCATTTTCATCCGAATCCTTTGTTACCTGCACAAGATCTTCTCCGGATATTTCCGTCATGGAAGTAGTCTTTTTACCACATCCTGTTACCAGTGTCATCGCTGCTACTGTGGCAGCAAGTGTTATCATTATCTTTCTTTTAATCATCTTAATTGCCCCTTTCTTCTGCCATTTATGGCGTGTACTTCTTTTGTTAGCTTAATTATAAAAGCCTTATATATGCTTGTCAAATGTGCGATTTACCGGATTTTTTTAAAATCGCACATTTATCTGCACCACCTCCTTTAATGTGCTTTTATAAGCTGTATTTTAGTCTCAAAAATCATTGATTTCAGAGACTTTAAGTAAATTAATCATTGCCGGCTTTATCTGTAACCAGCCGAGAACAGGATTAATATTGCCTTCATAGTCTTTTATGTAGCCTGTTCCTGAAGCAAATTCTATCTGCACAAGGTCTGTCATCGGATTTTCGATGATTGACTTTAAGCCTTCGTAAGTAATGGTTTTCTGCGTTGCCGCCGGGTTAAATGTGTAATCCATGCATAAGGTTTCTGACTTAATCCGTATCGATGCTGGCAGACACATTTCATCGTAGTATATATTTGTTTTCATAGTGTTCTTTCCTCCTGCTCTTTTTCTTTGTGTCTGGTTTCATGATATACCGAAATCTGATGTTCTTTCAGGTCTTCGGCTTCAAGGATAATATCGCCTGTTGAATACTGTTCTTTGACTTTCTTTATTGCATCAGCTTCGCTTGCTGCTTTTATAGGAACAAGTTTTGAAAGCGTTTCCTGAATTTCAATGACATATTCTTTTTCTTTTATGACATAAAGTTTGTTACACTGTTTTCCCATAAGCCAGCCTTCACTTACTACTTTTAACTGTTGAAATTTTTCAGGAATATCATGTAACATCCCATCATAAAGCTCTTTGTTGAAAATGCCAATGCTTTCCATATCCGGAGTAAGGTCAATCAACACCCGGACATTGTCATTCTTATCCATGTAATCTTTTACTGTTGCCATACTGCCTCCTATCTTTCGTATTCATCACGTTCTTTAACATTGCCTCGTCCGTCAAGCTCTTTTCCGGCTTTTAGATTTTCGTATATTTCCATGATTCTTGTTTTTCCGGCATGAATGTAAATGGTATCTTTTTCACGTCCTTCCGGGTGGTATAGTTCTCTTATCTGCTCATGGGTGCCTTCTTCATAAGCTCCTCGGTTGCTGGATTCCACGGAATGGTTGCTCACTCTGTATTTCTGACCGTTTATTTCAAAATAATAAGAATCGCTGTTTGCTGATTTTGATATATTGTTTTCCCTGCAGAAATCATCTATCCTGTCCATTTTCTCAGCATACTCTCTTATTTTGGTTTTACTCGGTTTATATCTGTATCCAAATCCCATATTGCCGCCTCCTATTGATTTATTATGATAAGGCTGTTATCCATGTCATCAAAGTTATATTGCCGCTGCGGGAAGCTGTTAAACAGGTTTATTGCCTTATTTTCCCGCTTTTTATGCTGCTTCTTTTCAAAGGCACAGGCGGTTATTGAGTTATAGACGCATGTTATTATATAGCTGCGTATACTCTTTATATCCGTTTCTGATGTTTTTAGTGCATTTAGTATATGTTCCATGTGCTTTCTTCTAACAGCAAGGAATCTGTCCCTTACCTGGGTGTATGCTACCTGTTTTCTGTTAATCCTTACTGTGTCCGTTTCGCTGCTCACTACATCACTCATTACTCCAACAATCTCATCAATCATTTCTATATCCTCATTATTGGTTATCAAGAGCCGGTCATATTCTATGTTTTCTGTTATCCTGTCATGAGCTTCCTCATATGTGACAGGTATTATTTCAGGTTCCGCTTCTTTCGCTGAAGAAAGAATATTATTTAATTCTTTAGTATTTAATTTATTAGTATTTAATTGTCCGCCGCTATCCGGATGTGAGCAATCCACATCTGCACTATCCACAAGCGGAAAATCAGCTTGTGGTAAACCTGCGTATTTAGGCGGTTCTTCGTCAATTCTGACCGGATTCTTTGGCTGCTCGTATATGATGTACTCCGTGTCTGTTATTACGCCTTTTCTATTCCTCAATACGTTTCTTTCAAGGTATCCGAGAGCTTCGAGTTCTTTAAGGGTTGATGATATTGCCCTTTCTCCTTCAAGAAGGATTGCGGAAAGTCCTCTTATCGTGTAATCCCAGTCTTCAGGAAGCGATAACATCACTGTAAGAAGTCCTTTACCTTTTAATGACAGTCTTCTGTCTTTGCATAAATAATTATTAATTACTGTGTAATCTTTTGTTTTAACAACTCTGAATATTCCCATGGCTATTTCTCCTCTGTCTGTCTTGTTGGTTTTGCTGTTATCATTACTCTGCTTATTCTTCCGTTGCTCTTTCTGTCCCTGAATCTTTCAATGTATTTAAAATTTTCAAGTTCTATAAGAGACGCCTTAATCCTTGCTGCTCCGTCTGATGTGTATTCCTGAAGAGCTGATACTGATTTGTCCGCTTCATCCGGAAGACATAAAAGAATTGAAAGCAGTCCTTTTGCCTTCAACGAAATTTCATCATCTGCTAAATAGTGTATTTCTTTCATTTTTAATTTCCTTTCTGTAAATGCTCTCCGCCCCACTGGGGCGGGTATAAAAAAAGCCGCTTTTAAAGCGGTCTCTCAAAATCTGTTTCTTTGTCTTTTCTTCTTGCCTGCATTTTCTCATAGTAGGCAACTGCTTTTTCCAGATATTCATTAATCCGGTCATTGTCATCTCTTATCTTTGGTGGCAGCATGTTTACCAGTTTTTCTGATAAATGCTGCTTAACTGTCTGGTTCGCCTTTTCCACACAAAGCACATCTGTTATATCTTCAACAGATAAATCTTCATCCTGTGAAGCCTTTCGTAGGATAATTGCCTGTGCATGGCTTGGAGTGCAGTCCATGTCATTTATTACGCCTAACAGTATCTTCTGTTCCGGTTCTGTAAGATATGAAAGCTCCACGGCAGGTCTTAAGGCTATCTGTTTCATGCCTTTATTTTTCAGAATGGAATTATCTACCATTTCAAGTAATTCCGGAATAAGATAGGTTAATCTTATGTATCTTCTTACCTGTGTCTTGCCATCACCGCTTTCTTTTCCTACCAGTTCGGCACTTTCAATTCCAACCAATGTGTCATTATCTAAATCTTTACGCTGCCTAGAAATTGCTTCCAGCCTCATCTTATAAGCGAACGCTTTTTCACTCGGCAGGATGTGTTCCCTGTGCAGGTTGCTTTCTACCATCTGCTGTATGGCTTCGTCCCTGCCAATATCGACTACTTCACATCTTATTGTTGAAAGACCTAATCTGGTACTTGCGTGCTTTCTCCGGTGTCCGGAAATCATTTCATATCTTCCGTCATCTTTTTTCCGGACAGTTGCAGGTTCAATAACACCATGTTCTTTGATAGATTCCATAAGTGCATCCATTTCGTCATTGTCTTCAACATGAAAAGGATGTTCCGGGAAATCATCAATTTCGCTAATCGGAACATCCATTATTCTTCCTGATGTTAATTTTTCTGTCTCTCTTTCTTCTGTTGATGAAAAAAGGTCATCAACGCTCGGCAGTCTGAATCCTCTCTGGCTCTTTTCCTTTGGCATGAGCTATTACCTCCTTTGTAAGTTTTTCATATGCTTTTGCGGCTGCATTATTGGAATCATAAGCATATATGCTCTGCCCTTTATTTGTTGCTTCCGCAGCCTTTGTTGCTATCGGGATTGAAGTATTGTATACGTTCATTTTTGAACCAAATTCATTTCTGATTGTAGCGGTAATGTCTTTCGCAAGATTTGTCCTGTTATCAACAAGTGTTAGCACTATTCCTTCAATCTTCAGGTTAGGATTGATATGCCTTTTTACCTTACTTATCGTCTGTGTAAGCTGTGTCATTGCTTTTGCCGGAAGGTATTGTGCCTGCACCGGTATTATTACGGAATCTGAAGCCGTGAGGGAATTGATTGTCAGCATCCCAAGTGATGGCATACAGTCTATGAGAATATAATCATACTTATCTTTTAAGGGCTCTATTGCCATTGCAAGGGCTCGTTCCCTTGTCATTGCAGATACAAGTGTAAGCTCCATTGCCGAGAGATCAAGATTTGACGGTATTATGTCAACTCCTTCTTCGTGGTTTAATATCACTTCCGAAGGATCAAGTTCATGGTCATTTAATGCAGCTCCTATCATGTCAGATATGGTATATTCGAGTTCATCATTTTCATATCCAAGACATGTAGTTAAATCTCCCTGTGGGTCGGCATCAATTAAAAGAACCCTGTTTCCTTCCCTTGCCAGCCCCACTCCAAGGTTTACTGTGGTTGTGGTTTTTCCAACACCGCCTTTCTGGTTGCAGACGGATATTACTTTACATTTGCTCATTGTCATTTCCTCCTTCAAGTTTTTTATAACAATATAAGGTTGCCAGGCAGTCGGCAAAGCTGTCATGTGCTTTTATATTCTTCCAGTCAAATCCGAAATAAGCTGCACATGTGGTTAATTTCTGCCATTTGAAACATCCGTATTTATCGCTCCATTCACCGTATATTGGGGCGAACAGCTTCATTACGTCTGTTATCTCTGCTTCATCGTTTACCGGTATGCCAAATCGTTTAAGCATGTCAACATCAAAAGCTACGTCGTAGCCTATTATATTCTTTACATCTTTTAAGATAGCTGCAAGCTGTCCAGCCACATCCTGAATTTCTGGGGCATCCTTTACTGTCTGTATGTTTATCTGGTTTATTTCCTCTGCCTGTGGCCAGCTTTCATGGAATACCGGTCTTATGTAACTGTTGAATAACGTATTTCCTTCTGTGTCGATTATGCTTATCTGAAGCATTTCGTCCGTATCTTCAAGCCCTGTTGTTTCTACGTCGATAACAACTTCTGTTGCTCCCGACCCAGTGGGGCGGAGTTCTTTTATTTTTTCCCTGACCAGCTTATCAATAAGATATATGCAGTCATATTTAAGTGTCTCATTCTTGGTTTTAAGTTCGTCAAGCACCTCCAGCTCTTTTTGTCTTAATTCCTGCTGTTTTTGTTTAAGTCTTGCTCTTTGCTTTTTATCATTTTCTTTTTTTAGGGCAAGTTCTTCCTCATTCATTGGTCTTACTTCATCGTCAAAATAGTATTTTGTGCTTGTCTGGCACATCTGGTTAACATAGAGCTTATTCCCTGCCTCTGTATCTACAGGGACATATTTTCTTGTCATCCATTGTTTTTCCGTAAGCAATTCTCGGTCTGTCTTGATTCTTGAACGAATAATTGTAGTTACTTTGTTCCATTCTTTACTTTTCATTTGCTGTCTGCCTCCTTGAACCAATATCTCGTAGATTCATTTCTTTTTAACATATTTTTTCTTTAATTTATTTATCTCCATTTCATAATTACTAACATTAAATAATGTTTTATTTTCTAATTCATTTTTAGTTAGTTGATGAATTGCATTATTTTTATCCTCGACATATTTTTCATAATTTAAGACTATTGTATTTGAGTCCAAAACTATCTGTATAATTAGAGGGTTTATATTTTTCTTAATTTCTTGTTTTATTTTTTTATAAATCTCCTGTTTTTCCACGTCATTACTATGTTTTAACATTTTTTGGATTTCAATTAACGAATCTTTAATCATACTAAGTTGGACGCTGTATTTAATGTATAAATTTTTAAATTCTTTTTTTAATGCCGTATTTGCTGACTTGAAATTATCATAAACATCGTCTAATGGGAGAAAAATATCAATCAGCAGACTAAGCGTTTTAGTATCGAAATATCTTTCTTTTATAGATACTTTTGTTTTTTTATCATTGTTAATATATTGATATAAAACACATTTACCCACGTAATTTTCCCACAACGGGGCAGTTAAAGGTACCATAAATAATGCTGAGCATATACCAAAAACTATAATTCCATCCATAGTCAACTAATTTTCCTCCTTGTCGATAGAATCTGGTAAATATTCTGGATAATCAAAAATTGTCATTTTCCTTTTTTTCATAATATGTATCCTACTAATTTCTATTCCGCCCCAGTGGGGCGGGACATGAAAAAAGCACCCTTCCGGATGCTTTTTCTTTTCCATTATTTTTGCCACCTAAAATTTAACACTTACTACCATCATCATTCAGCTTAGTCGTATATATACCATAGTCAGTTCTTGAATTATCATTACCGGGTCCAACATAATATTCACGTTTTCTATCAAAAATTTTCATATAATTTTCAATAAACTTATCAGTGATTTCAGAATGAAATTTTTTCTGAGTATCCAATATTGAAGTAATTTCTTTTCTATATGATGATGTTGTAAACACATTACATAATGTAACTTTTTCTCCATTAATATCTGCTACAAATTGTCCTCTATAGTTTCCATATTTACAATATCTTTCATACTGTATCTGACACGGAAATTTTTCTTCAAGTTCTTTTTGATTTATAGCTATACTTTTTGAGTAGTCTGTACCATCATTTGCATTATCACCAAAATCTTCAAGATAAGATATTCCTCTATGTTTCAGTTCATTAAGTAATACTGTATATATCTCATCCATACTAAGTTCTTCACTGATACCCTTTACGCGAAGAAGCAATGGCATATTATCAATATCTCCAGGAATGCTAAATCCAAGTGACTTCCACATTTTAGCAAAGTCAGATATTCTGGTTCTCAGCCTTCTTTTGAGACGCCTCATCTGTCTAAATGACCGTCTATCCTTATTGTTTTCCGCCTCAGCCGCAGTGAATATATTGGAACATGACTCTATAACTTGAAGTGTTTCCAAATCAATTACTGCCCATCCTACTGATGCAATTCCAATATCCAATCCTAATACATAATTCATAACATTACCTCCAATTTTTTTCACATCAAAAATGCCACCTGCACCAAAGTACAAGTGACATCTTTCTATCTTATCTTCGCATGTCCCCTAGATTATACTCCGGTGCTACATTATGTGTATTAGCTCTTAATTCCTCATCTGTAAAAAATATAGGAATATTATACCAATAATTGTATTTTTTTACAAGCAATTTTTGTATGCATTCTGTATTCTATATCCAGCCAACCATTCTCCAACGTGCTCTAATCTCTCTTACAGGCCTACCGCGTCCACTCCGTGAACAGCTTCTTCATGGGTGAACTTTTCATATTCAAGCTGGCTTATAAGTTCATCTCTTGACATTGGCACCGATTCCATGTAGGATTGCGCTTTAATGACAGCCTGTGCCATCCAGTCGCCACCACAGTTATCTATAGCATACCGGACTTCATCAGATGTGAATTCTTCGTATTCAAGTTGTTCCGTAAGACCAAGTTTAGAAAATCCCATATTGCTTTCCAGGTAAGACTTGGCAGACATAAGTGCCTGTTTTTTCCAGTCGGCACCACAATTGTCAAGGGCGTACTGTATCTGATTTGCATCATATCCCTCATATTCAAGCTGACCTTTGAGACTTTCTTTTGAAAAACCGCCCATATCCAGATAACTTTTTGCACTCTTTAGTGCATTGGATTCGCCGGCCGATACATTAGAGGCAGGAGTTGTCGGCTGGGCAGCAGGTTTGGTAGCTGGTGGTGCAGGTTGTTCTGCGGGCTGCTTTGCAGGCTGTTCTGCAGGTTTCTCTACAGGCTGTTTTGCGGGTTGGTTTACGGGCTCATTGGGCGTAATCTGATTGCCATTGATCAGATTAATCTTATCAACGTATACAGCCGGAATTGATATAGTCTGTCCGAGAACCGATTCATACTGGAAAATGCCTACTGACGTTCCATAAATTTCAATATTATCATCTTCAAGAATACGGCTTGTTGTTATTTCCGGATCATAGCCTATAAGAATCACCTTATCGTAGTCTCCGTCAACGGCAAGGCGGATCTGATTCTCATCATCTCCTTCCATAAGCTGGACAACCTCTCCTGTAAAATATACAAGTTTTCCCTCATAATCCTTTGGATTACGGGAAATGTTATCGAATGTAATTCCTGTCTTATAATCACTATCGCTGTATGTCTGTCTCTCAGAAGATTCGGTTATATCTTCTGCCGTTGTAGAATACTCAGCCTTATTCTTTTTGTGTGTTGTAGTCTCCTCTTCAGATTCATTAAAAGTTGCTGTTTTGCCACATGCCCATAACATGCAGCATGCAATAATCGTTAATAACAATACTGACAATTTCTTCATAATAGTTACCTCCATAATAAAATTGATGTTGCTCCCACCGGCCCCTTGATTTATTCATATTTTATCATTTTTACCTGTCCCAAAAAAAGGACTGGCAAATTTAAGGTAATACGCAAAGTTACAGTATAGGAAAAAGTGTGAATACATGTTATAATACCGGTAGTTAGTCTTAAAAGGAGATGAAAACAATAAAAAAGAAATTCAGAATTACATTTAATGCACCGGTAGTATTAGGTTTAATTTTTATATGTTTTGCGGCAACACTACTGGGAGAAATTACAAATGGTAGAAGCACAGCATTATTTTTTATGACATATCACTCATCATTATTAAATCCTCTGACCTATATAAGGTTTATAACACATGTTTTCGGGCATGCAGGCTGGGAGCATTTTATCGGTAATGCAACATATCTTTTATTATTGGGACCGGTATTAGAGGAAAAATACAAATCCAGAACATTAATTGAAATAATAATCATTACGGCACTGGTTACCGGTATTATCAACTATATCTTTTTCCCTAATATTGCACTATGCGGAGCCAGCGGAATTGTCTTTGCCTTCATTATTCTGGCTTCATTTACCGGATTTAAAGATGGTGAAATTCCTCTGACATTTATTCTTGTTGCCACCATATATATAGGCCAGCAGATATATGACGGAATTACAGTTAATGATAATGTATCGCAAATGGCTCATATTACCGGCGGACTGGTAGGTTCAATAACAGGATATATTCTTAACAAAAAAACAGTAACCCAGTAATTTACTGTCCTCACCTGCGCGGCAATATGTTCCACACAAAGAAAACCGGGTCAGCTTTACGCCGACCCGGTCTTTATATTAAACGTTTCCTACACTTCATCCCTATAACTCTGCGGTTATGTACCTTAACCAAATATTGCCTCTGCAAGTTCCTGCATAGTCATTTCAATATTCTCTAAATCTGACTTATATAAAGTAACCGAAAGGAAGTATCCATTATCCTTTGTAATGACTGCACAATACTGTTCATTTTCGCTTGGTGACTTTACTCCCTTGAAAGTTCTTTTATAGAACTCGACTGTACCATTAGGTGTGTCAAGTGTATCTTTTAACTTTTCAATCTTGTCATATTCGTATTCGCTTTTATCAACTTTCCATTCATCACCTTCTATATAGTGTTTTACCCATCCTTCTGTATATGGGGTTACCCACACAGAAATATCATCTGTTTTCATGACAAAACAGTTCTCATCAGTATACTCGTCATATACTTCAAATCCATCAACAAGGTTAACTTTTCCGATTACATTTCCGTCGTAATCCTCAATTTCATATTTGCTCTTTTCGGATACATCTGAATCGTCTTTTTTGTCATCTTTCTTTGAAGGTTTTACATCATCTTTGTCAGGAGTTGACTCTTCTTCATCTTTCTTATCATCTGAATCGTCTGCGTCCTTAATTTCATCCGGAAGCTCAACCTTAGTCTTGCCGAAATCGGAGAATTCAAATGTAACGCTTGCTTCATTAATGCTTAATAAGTCTTTAACATTAACATCTTCTGTTGAAGATACTTCAAGAATCTTGCCGATGCAGCTCTTTAAATCAATTGAAATGGCTGTAATAGTGTCATTATCTCCGTCAATTGTTACTGTGATTGCCACATCTTCTAATAAATCAATAATTTTTGATATATCAAAATCTTCCTCTGAAACACTGCCTAAACCTGAAAGGCTGTTTTCGATAGCTGACTTAATATCATCTTCCTTATCGCCAAGAATTTTGTCAAAATCAAGCTTGGCTTCTACTGTGTAGATACCATTCTTTTCAGAAACTACATCTGCTGTTTTGATAAAATCTGTAATTGCTGTTACGCTACGTAAGCTTGCAATCACATCTGAAAGATTTGTATCTGACTCTTCCTTCATCCATTTTTCGTCATCAAAATCATATTCATAGACATACGCTGTGTTGCCTTCTTTAACAAGATAAGTCTTGAGTTCATCGCTGTCTTCAGCAACATCAGGAATTTTTGCGTATGATTTTCCCTCTGCATAACCTGTTTTATCCCCAATTAGGTGTAAAACTCTGCTCGATGGCGGGCGGCGGCGTAC
>ENA-UOJJ01001317-UOJJ01001317.1-human-gut-metagenome-genome-assembly--contig:-CS66-NODE-1317-length-37076-cov-6.641717_pt1 | contig 37076 bp, 33 predicted proteins | sample MGYA00242343_ERZ723890 | MGnify/ENA metagenome assembly ERZ723890
TTCCAGCTATCTCATCCGTCTTCGTTCCATCGCTGTACTTATAGTACGGAGTAATAGAAAACAGGATGAACGCCGGATCTCTGTATACCGCCAGAAGCGGTATTTTCTTACGGTTCAAAATGCTCATTTTGAACTTCCTTTCTTTGTAGTGGAAACGGAAATTGCTATTGACATCCCAGAGTCCGCAGTATATTATGAAGATGTAGAGATTTTCTCGCTTTGCTACCCGACCATGAATGACAGGATAGCAATTTCCGTTTCAATTAGTAGTAACAACCATATTTAATTTTCAAGGTTCATTTGATATTGAACAGATCGTTTGGAAGTCGGCTATTCAATATCGTGTTCCATAAATGAATTTGCTTCATTTATGATATTATTATATCAGATGGATTTCGCTTCTCAAAATTCACTTTTGTCTACTTTTGACATTTACTTAAAGCAGGCTTTCTAATTCCTTTAAGTTCAATTTTATATCATCTGTAGTTTTTTTTGCCTTTTCGCCAAGCATTGCGAATATCGTTTTATACTCTTCTTTTGCAAGAAATTCGTCCAGATCAGCCAGCGACATTCCTAATTCTGTAAAAACCTTCTCAATCACATCGTTTTTATTGTATCTTTTTCTTGTCTTTCTCACATACTTTCCGACACTACTTCCTGCTACACTCATCTCATATCCTATGTCTTCATATGTAAGAGCATTTTCCTTCTGGTACTTTTCAAAAGCTTCACTTACCAAAGATTCTATATCATAGCAATACAATTCCCCTGTAAGATCCAGTTCAACAAAATATGCGTTTCGTATCTCTGCTTCTAAATCGTCCTCGCTCAAAATCCAACTAGGTAAGCAGTTCCCAAGTTCAGAATAAGCAATTAATATTTTTATTGGAATCGTTGTAGTACCTTCCTCGTAATCCTGAATCATGTTTTTACTGCACTCCACATTGCACTTCTGTTCTACATACTCTGCCATTTTCTCTCTGCTTTTTCTTTTCCTTATCCGAATCATTTCGAGTTTACTCTTCTCTCTATCAGATGACATTTTTTTACATCATCCGGCGCCAGATCCTCCTCCTTGTCTTTTTTGTCGACATTGTTATTATATAGTAGACTGGCGCTCCAAAATATCCCGTGCAAAAAGTCCCCGATATTTTTTTTCAACCAACCAAAAAAGAAAAAAACTGCATACCCACTTTCAACAGCAAGTACGCAGTTTATATTTTCTTCAAATACCACAGTTTATTTTGTTTTTTCTATTATCGCTTCTAACTTTTGACAATGTTTTTGCAGCTGCTCTATCTTTTTGACACGCTCAGCACATTCTTTCTTTACGGCATCATAATTTTCTCTCGAAATATAGTAAACTTCATCTTTATGATTCGATCTTTTTGCAAATATTCCTTCGACATTTATGTGATACCAAAGCATATCTATCTGTCCCTCAAGCATTATTTCCAATAAATTTTTCAGACTTGCCCTCGTGCAAGACTCAAATCCGCTCTCTTTCAAAGCTGCATCACTATATGGTATTTCTTCAATACTCTTATAACAACAACTCGGCTCTTTCGGTTTTTTTACATTATAACGCTGTTTTACAATATATCCAGCAGGATCTTTTACCTTAATATTGACAATCCCTTTCTCTTTCAATTTTTTAAAAATCTGCTGTTCATATTCTCTCGCGAACTCTTCTATCGTTCCGCGTTCATTCTCTAAATATCTTGTACCGTCTTTTTTCATCCGTAGCTTTACACCACAAAGCAATAAATTTTTACGGTAGGTCTTCCACTTATCCAAGCATTTTCCTGCCTTTTCATTTCTTTCCTGCCACATGCGTATATATTTTAATTCATTATCGAATCTCTCCAACGCTTCTGTGACCTCTGTTGTACCTAAATCTTTGTCCAGTACGTTCCCCATTCCATAGATAAGTTGAACTAATTTTTTCTTACTCATTGCGTTTATTTTCTTGTCGTGCATCTCATTCTCCTCTTTTGAAAAAGCAACCGATGAGAATACGCCTTCTTTTTCTTTTTTTGCCATATTTGAACTCCTTTGTTTTTATGTTTTGAACTTTTATCAATAGTTCAATTTTACTTTTTTCTTTTAGACACGCAAAAAAGGCATTAACTCCACACTAGTTAATACCTCTTTTACTTCATTTTTAATTTTGAATTTTACCACAGATAGAGCATACTTTTTGCTTGATAGTCTCAGTCCATGCTTCTTTGTCTACGACTTTGATCTCTTCATCCCATGCTGGTACATCTACTACAGTTTCTGTCCAAGCTTCTTTATCTACGACTTTAACCTGCTCAGACCATGCTGCTTTGTCAACTACCTTAACCTGCTCATCCCATGCTTCCTGATCGATTACATACTCATCCCAAGCGGCTTTGGTTTCTACCCAAACCTGCTCGTCATAGGCTTCCTGGTCAACAATTTTTACAACTTTATCAACATACTGGATTGACTCGCCACGGTTTTCATGGTACAATAAATGAGCATCAATAGCTTCTTGTGTATTCTCTATGAGAGATCCGCATCCTCCACAGAGGATGCGGATCTCTTCGTGAGAAACCTCCTCATGATGGATGGTGTTGTAATACCCTTCAGCTTCATGATGAACCGTATGACCTACCTCTTCATGGTGAATAGTCTCCATGTGTGATTCTTCCGGATGGTTTACGGTCTCATAATGGAACTCTTCATCGTGATTTACCGTGTGGGTAACGGCATCGTGATGTTTGATCTCGATGTGGCTTTCTTCCGGATGGTTTACGGTCTTCGTTTCTTCTACCCACTTATGTGTATGTTCTTCATTCTTCGGATCTTTAATCCATTTTCCAGATTCATCTACATAATATCCATCAATCCAAGTATCAACAGCCATTTCACCGTTAGCATTCATATAGTAGCAGTTGCCGTCAATCCAATGCCAGCCCTCACCATATCTTTCGCCGGTTATCTTATCCATGTAATACCAGATACCATTGATCTTCTTCCAGCCGGTTACCATCCAGCCTTCTTCATCGAATCTATAGTATTTTCCATTGATAAGTTCCCAATCATTCTTTGTATAGCTGCCGTCGGCATGGCGATACCATTTGCGGTTTCCGCTGGTGATCCATTTGTCCGTCGGTTTTTCTTTGTTCGGAATCCAGACACCGGATGCGTCAACATAATAGTTGTCAATCCAAGTGTTGGTTGCCATCGTGCTGTCACTCTGGAAATAATACCATTTTCCATCTGCTTTCAGCCACTCGTTCTGGTAAGCGGCGCTGTTATCATGCAGATAATATTTCTTTCCATTGGAAGTATACCAGCAGTTCTTATAAGCACCGCCCCAGCTACGGAAGAAATAGAGCTTTCCACCGTCAGTAAAGGCTTCATTGGCTTTCATACTGCCGTCACTGTTCAGATAATAAAGATTCTTATCCCATGTCTGCCATCCGGTTGCGATCCGTCCGTCTTTTGCAAGTTTCCATGTGCCGTCCAGTGAAATCCACTGGGTATTGGTTACATCTGCATTGCTGTTGAAGGTATAGCTTCTTCCGTTGATCTTTGCAGAACGATTCTTGTATGCTCCGCCCCAACTGCACAGATAGCGGATTTTTCCACTGTCATCCAGCCGCCACTCGTTGCTTCTCATGGTTCCGTCGCTGTTTAGATAATACTTGCTTCCCTGCCATTCCTGCCAGCCAGTCGCAATCTTTCCGTCTTTTGTCAGATACCAGTTGCCGCCTTTTACGATCCACTGGGAACCCTGCATTTTGCTGTCAGCGCCGAAGGTGTAGCTTCTTCCGTTGATGACAGCGTTACAGTTCTTGTAAGCACCGCCCCAGCTGCGGAAGTAGTAAATGCTTCCGTCGGTGTCAATCATCCATTCATTTGCTTTCATGGTTCCGTCGCTGTTCAGATAGTAGCGTTTTCCATCCCATTCCTGCCATCCGGTGGCTTTCGCGCCGTCCTTGTAAAAGTACCACTTGCCGGATTCTTTCACCCAGCCCGTTGTTGTGGCTGCCTGCGCTGTAGAAGGTGTAACAGTGAGTGCCGCTGTTCCTATTAATGTAGCAGCAAAAATTCCGTAAACAATTTTTCTTTTCATTGTACCCCCCCCCGCATTTTTTTTCACTTTTTATGTATTGGTGATTTTAGCGAGGAATTGTATCAATTTTTGTTTTATTTATTTTAAATTTTCAAGTTTCTGTGTTGCTCCGTTTGGACATAATTCTTGTAATTACTCTGTAAGTATAGCACACTGTTCCCTAAGTGTCAATAATTTTTGCCATATTTTTTCATGAATTTATTACCCTTGTATGCTGTTCCCTCTTAGAATTTTTACACCATTTTTTACACCATTTTCGTATCAAATTACACCATTTTACGATATTTTACGGTACTTTTTCACTTTTCCAAGAAAACCCGGAAAGCCGCATAAACACTGGGGTTTCGGGGCTTTTTACTTCTTATTTTTCATCCACAACCTGGAAGATGTAGAATTTCAGGTAATAGGACTCATCCGCCGCCCACAAAATCGGATGATCCGGTGCCTGGGTGCGGTATTCTACCTGACGAAGGCGTTTGTGGACGTTGTGAGCCGCCTGGTTGATGGTTTTCGTGAAGAGTTCGTAGTCCATAAAGTGGGAGCACGAACAGGTGCACAGATAGCCGCCGTCTTTGACCAGTTTCATGCCGCGCAAATTGATTTCACGATATCCCTTGATTGCGTTTTTGATGGAGTTTCTTGATTTTGTGAAAGCCGGCGGATCAAGGATAACAACATCGAATTTTTCACCTTCTTTTTCAAGACGCGGCAACAGTTCAAAGACATCCTCGCACACGAAAGATGCTACGTTTTCCAGGCCATTTAAGGCTGCGTTTTTCCGTGCCTGCTCTACACCGAGCTCCGATGCATCAACGCCGATGACTTCCTTTGCTCCTGCATATGCCGCATTCAGTGCAAACGATCCGGTATGGGTAAAGCAGTCGAGCACTCTCGCGTCTTTGCAGAGCTTCTGCACAGCCAGTCTGTTGTACTTCTGGTCGAGGAAAAATCCTGTTTTCTGGCCGTCCTTGACATCGACGAGATAATGAACACCATTCTCGACGATTTCCACGCTGGTGTCAAACGGCTCGGAGAGAAATCCTTTCACACGCTCCATGCCCTCCTGCTCACGCACTTTTGCATCGCTTCGCTCAAACACGCCGCGGATCTTAACACCGTCTTCTGCCAGAACCTCCTCCAACAGGCGGATGATCGTCATTTTCATTTTGTCGATACCGAGTGCCAGCGACTGGACGACCAGCACATCGGAGAATTTATCCACTACGAGTCCCGGCAGAAAGTCTGCTTCACCGAAAATCAGACGACAGCTCGATGTGTCCGTCACTTTTTTACGGTACTCCCAGGCATCCTGCACTCTTTTTTTCAAAAATGTTTCATCGATTTCCTGGTCGATGTTTCTTGTCATCATACGGATACGGATTTTGGAATGCTCGTTGATGAAACCGCGCCCCATCGGGTATCCGTCGAAGTCGCGCACCAGTACGATATCTCCGTTTTCATATGCTCCTAAAATCGAAGCGATCTCATTATCAAAAATCCAGGCTCCGCCCTGCTTTAAGGCGCGGCCCTCTCCTTTTTTCAGTGTTACAACTGCGTTGCTCAAAAGTTTTTCCTCCTTAAAACAATATAGTTAGTCATATCTAATCATAGACAAATGTGTTTCGCTTGCATTCTCAAAACCGCGCTTCCAGCGCTTTTTGCTGCTGCGCAGCTCCTTTTTGCCCATCTTTCGACGCTCCCTCCGTGTGTTCTGGTGGATAGATTTTCATGCAAGTATGAAAGCTGTCCAACAGAACACACGAGTGAACTATAACGTCAGATTCCTCTTCCGTCAAACTCCGGAATGAAGCTCTCCTCGGCCACCGGGCCTTCCTGTAAAAAGGCGTTGGTGACGCCGAGGGAAAACGTATAGTCCAGCAGACGCTCATACTCCCGCTTTGTCGTTTTCCGGTTCAGCGGACTTATGTTTTCCACCTGCGGAAGCGGCGTGTACTGGCTCATGAGGCTCAGCCAGACGGTATCGCCGTACGTCTCATAGACGTATTTTACCACAGCTTTTGCATTTTTTACAGCACCGGGCAGCAATAAATGGCGCACAATCACACCTTTTTTCATCAGACCATTCTCATCGAATACAGCCCTGCCCGTCTGACGCACCATTTCCGCCAGCGCCCGTTTTGCTGTTTCCGGGTAATCTTCTGCCCGCGAGTACGCTTTTGCAAGGGAGGGAACCATATATTTAAAATCCGTCAGGTAAATATCGATCAGCCCATCCAAAGCCTGCAGGGCTTCCACGCTCTCATACCCGCCGCAGTTATAGACAATCGGTACGGTAAGTCCCTTCTTTTTCGCCAGAAGAAGTGCTTCCCGGATCTGCAGCACGTAGTGGCTCGGCGTCACGAGATTGATGTTATTCGCATTCTGCGCCTGCAGCTCCAGAAAAATGTCCGAAAGCCGCCCGATCGAAATCACTTTTCCGCTCTCCATTTCCGCAATATGATGGTTCTGACAGTAAACACAGCGCAGATTACACCCGGAAAAGAAAACCGTCCCCGACCCCGTCGTCCCGGATATACACGGCTCTTCCCAGAAATGCAGCGCCGCCCGCGCCGCCGCAACCCCGGAGGGCGCCTTACAATATCCCGTCTTTCCATGCTCCCGGTCCGCTCCGCACTTCCGCGGACAGACCCGGCACCGGCTCATCTCCAGTTCCAAATCCTGCATCGTATTTCTCCCTTTTCTCTTTAGAAAAAAGCCGTGTCTCCGGAAAATAGTTCTTCCACAGACACAGCTTTCGTATTTCTATGCGTCAATTAATATGCCAGAATTTCATATCCATCTTCTGTTACCGCAACCGTAACCTCCCACTGGGCTGACGGTGCGCCGTCTTCGGTGTAGACGGTCCAGTCGTTGTCGGAGTCGATGAAGATTTCATCGGTTCCGAGATTGATCATCGGCTCAATGGTGAATACCATGCCCGGTACGAGCAGCATTCCGGTATCTCGTCTTGTGACATAGCTGACGAACGGATCCTCGTGGAACTCCAGACCGACGCCATGGCCGCCGATGTCACGGACAACTTTATAGCCCTGGCTCTGGGCAAATTCATTGATTACCGCGCCGACATTGCCAAGCCGGTTAAACGGACGTACTTCTGAGAGTCCAAGCTGTACGGCTTTTAACGTATCCTCCACCAGCTTCTTTGAAACATCGTCTACCTCACCGATGCAAAACATACGGGAAGAATCAGAAAAATATCCCTTATAAATAGTAGAAACATCGACGTTGATGATGTCTCCGTCCTGCAGAATTTCCTCCTCATTCGGAATTCCATGGCATACCGCATCGTTGATGGAGGTACACACGCTCTTCGGAAATCCTTCATAATTCAGCGGTGCTGCAATTCCGCCGAGTTCTTTTGTCTTTTCTGCGACCAGACGGTCGATGTCTTCCGTACTCATGCCTGCATGAATGTTTTCGGCCACATAATCCAGAACTGCAATATTGACAAGACCGCTTTCACGAATTCCATCGATCTGATCAGGTCTTTTGATAATTTTCTTCGGCGGAATTTTCCATCCCTTTAATTTATAAGAATTGATTTTCTCATCCAGCGCCAGATGGCAGTCTTTGTACTTCTTCCCGCTGCCGCACCAGCAGGGATCATTTCTTCCAATTTTTTTCAGCATAATGTTCTATCCTCTTTCTGAACGCGGAACGACAGATCCGATTTTCTGTCTCCCGCTGAAATTCATATAACTCCTCTACTACTTTACCACACTCCGGCAAAACTGCAAGCAAAAGTTCACAAATGAATAACTCTCTCAAAAGAGACCATCTGCCCAGATGACAGATCCCGTTTCTCCCAGAATCCCAATCGCCGACTCCGGCCCGTAATGCACCATATCTTTTGTGGTCAGCAAATGCCAGCCGCCTTTCCTGTCGCTGACGAAATATGGATTCCAGATAAAATTACAATTCAAATCAGGTATATTTGCCCCGATTTCCGGCAATACTTTTTCATGAAACCACCAAAGAAAGTAAGAAAGGAAGATGCACGATGAGTGGAGATGCAGAGCTTTTAAACTTTATTTACCAGAACTCCCAGATGGGTGTCGACACGATCCGGCAGCTCATTGGAGTCGTTGAGGACAAAGACTTAAAAGAACATCTGAAAACCCAGTTTCAGGGCTATGAAGAATTTCATCAGGCGGCAAAGGAGCTGCTGAATGAGCACGGCTACGATGAAAAAGGCCTTGGTATAGTGGAAAAAGCACGCACGTATTTTATGATAAACCTGCAGACTATGACGGATCCGTCCGCCTCACACATTGCCAGCATGCTGATTACCGGAAGCAGCATGGGCATCGTCGAGGCAATCCAGAAGTACCGCCAGTATGAGGACGCGGATCCCAAAAACCGGGATCTGATGGATAAGCTGCGAAAATTTGAAGAACACAACATGGAAAAATTAAAAGATTTCTTATGAAAATCATATTCAGCCAAACTACCCGCATCTGCAGATCCTGCGAGTGGCAGCTTCTTTCGGATGCAAAGGAATCGAGAAACGATCCGGTACCGGCACAAAACAGTGCCGCACCGGATTTTGAGTTGTTTTGACCGTTTTACAAACTTTACATACATTTAACACAAAACTGTTTTTAGATGTGTTATCTTCTAAATGTAGGTTTTTTCTCGAGTAAGACCTGCAAAACGTGTATCTATTGTTAAAACCACGAAAAGAAAAAGAAAATTACGTAAAGGGAGAAATTATGGACATTTTTGGAGTGTTATCCTTTGTCGGTGGCCTTGCCATGTTCTTATACGGCATGAGTGCCATGGGCGATGGCCTGACCAAACTTTCCGGCGGTAAACTGGAATACCTGCTGGAAAAGCTGACCTCAAAGCGGATTATGGCAGTTCTTTTAGGTGCCGGTGTTACCGCAGTTATCCAGTCCTCTTCTGCAACTACTGTTATGGTTGTCGGATTCGTAAACTCCGGCATCATGAAGCTGAACCAGGCAGTCGGCATCATTATGGGTGCCAATATCGGTACCACCATCACTTCCTGGATCTTAAGTCTTACCGGCATTCAGGGCGACAATGTATTCATTAAAATGCTGAACCCGTCGTCCTTTTCCCCCATTCTTGCAATCATCGGCGTTTTTATGCTGATGCTGGCAAAGAGCGATAAAAAGAAAAATGTCGGTACTCTGTTAACCGGTTTTTCCATTCTGATGTTTGGTATGCACACCATGAGCAGCGCTGTATCACCGCTCGCAGATGTACCGGAATTCACGGGACTTCTCGTAAAATTCTCAATTCCGGTGCTCGGTGTTCTTGCCGGAACCATTCTGACCGCCGTGATCCAGAGTTCCTCTGCTTCTGTCGGTATTCTTCAGGCACTCTGCGCAACCGGTTCCGTCAGCTACGCCGTAGCGATCCCGATCATCATGGGACAGAATATCGGTACATGTATCACCGCATTGCTCTCCTCCATCGGTACAAGCCGCAATGCACGCCGTACCGCAATGGTTCACCTTTATTTTAATATCATCGGTACTGTTCTTTTCCTGGTTCTCTTCTATGGAATCAATGCCTTTGTACATTTTCCATTCCTGGAAACCTCCGCAAATGCAGCCGGCATCGCAATCGTTCACTCCGGCTTCAATATTTTCGCAACACTGATCCTGTTCCCGTTTGCAGACGGACTGGTCAAACTTGCGAAACTGACCATTCCGGACGGACCGGAAGAAAAAGCAGACGAAGCTGTTCAGATGCTCGATACCCGTTTCCTCGACAGCCCGGCTTTTGCTCTGCAGCAGTGTAAAGTTGCAGCCGCAAAAATGGCAGAACTGACCGAAACCGGTCTTGTTACTTCTGTTGACCTGATGGCCTCCTACAACGAGGCGGATGCGGAAAATGTAGATATTCTTGAGAAAAAGGTGGATCATTTTGAAGATGCCCTCGGCACATATCTGGTGAAGCTTTCCAGTGAAAAGCTTTCCCCGAAGGACAGCCAGACACTTTCCATGATCCTGCACTGCATCGGCGATTTCGAACGAATTTCCGATCACACCGTCAACATCATGAAAGCTGCAAGAGAAATGCATGACAAGAACCTGCAGTTCTCCGCTGACGGAGCCGCAGAGCTTGCTGTTTATGGAAAAGCAGTCAAAGATATCGTCAGCCTGACCTTCTCCGTTTTCAATAATGAAGATGTGAAAAAAGCAAATGAAGTGGAACCGCTCGAGCAGGTGATTGACAGCCTGAATTCCAGCCTGAAGAATCACCACATCGAACGGCTCCAGAGTGGAAAATGCACGATCGAGCTTGGTTTTATCCTTTCCGATGTGATGACCGACTTCGAACGGATTTCCGACCACTGCTCCAACATTGCCGTCTGCGTCAGCCAGATCCACAGCGGATCGTTTGATACACACGAATATCTGCATGCACTGAAGAAAGAAGAAGAGTTTGAGTCAGAATACAAAGAACTGAAAAAACAGTATCAGCTGCCAACGCTGAAAGCCTAAAAACAGACTGTACTGTAACCATAAGCTGTACAACCGGGAATTTTTATGGTAAGAATCTTCCCTTCCTTAGGCTGTCACTGTTTTGTTTTATTACCATATCACAGATGCATTACTCAATCTACTATTTTTTTCTGAATTTTTCCAAAAAATACCGACTGCCCATCAATATTGATATATTCTACATTGGCAGTCGGTATTTCTATTTCATTCTATTCTTTTCTTTATACCACCTGATCCTTCGCAATAAATACCGGGAAGGAATCGGTTCCTTTGAGCTGTTTTCCCTCAGATACCGTAACGTATTTATCAGAAACAACGTACTCAATCTCAGCGCCTGCTTCAATCACGGTATCCTGCATCAGAATGCAGTTCTTTACTTTTGCTCCCTTGGCTACCTTGACACCACGGAACAAGATACTGTTTTCGATTTCGCCTTCGATCACACAGCCGTCTGCTACCATCACGTTTTTCGCTTTTGATCCATTGATATAACGGGTCGGATTGTCATCGCGGACTTTAGTATAGATCGGGTTTCCCAAGAAGAGGCTATCCAGATTTTCATCTTTTAAGAGCTTCATGTTCTCATCGAAATAACTCTTCATATCGTCGACTCTTGCCTGATAGCCGGTAAACTCATATCCCTGAATGTTCAGTTTCTCCGTTTGCGGTGCCAGGACATCACGCTCGAAGAATTTATTTCCAAGGACAAAGCCTTTTTTGATTTCGTCGATCAGAAGCTGACGCTCCATCACGTAGATATTCATCGATACATTCTGTACTCCGTTTTCCTCTGAGTTTACAAAAATCTTGCTGATCTTCTGTCCTGCCATGGAGAAGGTGTAGTGCAGATAATTGGTTTTCTCGTAAGAGCTTCTGACTCCTTCCGGAATCGGCTGCTTGGTATAAGCTGCAGTAACATCTGCGCCGCTTTCGATATGCTGATTCAGCATCTCTTTGAAATCAAAATTGCAGGCAATGTTGGTGTCCGCCATAACAACGTATTTTTCTTTCTGCCATTTCAGGAAATCGAGAACATTTGCCAGTGCTTCCACTCTTCCGGAATACACCTGAATCTTCTTCTCAGAATAAGGCGGAACAATATTTAAACCGCCTTTTTTTCTGGCAAGATCCCACTCACGTCCGGAGCCGAGATGATCCATCAGCGAATGGTAATTTTTGCGGACGATAATGGATACATTTCCGATTCCGCAGTTTACCATGCTGGATAAAATAAAGTCCACCATGCGGTAACGGCTGGCAAAAGGAATGGAGGCCATCAGACGCTCGTTTACCAGATCCGGTACCTGATCATCATAGCTGTTTGGGAAAATGATGCCCAGTGCATCTGCATTTGCGTTTACCATTCTTCTTCACCATCCTTTACATTTGCATTTACCATTGCATTTGGTCCTACTTTGGCACGCTCACCGATATGGATTCCGGATCCGATGGTGGCAACACCTTTTTCACCGTCATGCGGCATTTCTCCTACCACGGCATTCTGGCCAATCACAACGTTTTCCGCAACGATACAGTGTTTCACGGCTGCTCCGGATTCAATCACGGTTCCTCCCATGATAACGGCATCTTCTACTTCTGCGCCCTCTGCAACCTTTACACCGGAGAACAGAATCGAACGTTTGACATGACCTGCAATACGGCAGCCATCGGTGATCATACAGTTTTCCACAACAGCGGTTTCGGTGATCTTATGGCCTGTTTTTCCGCTGTTTCGGCTGTAAATCTTCCAGTCATTGTCAAACAGGTTGATTCCGCTGTGTTCCGGATCGAGGATTTCCATATTTGCCTCCCACAAAGAGGAGATGGTTCCTACATCTTTCCAGTATCCGCTGAAGTGATAAGCGTACATATTGCGTCCGTCTTTTAAAAGATTCGGGATGATGTTGTTTCCGAAATCGTTCGAAGAATTCGGGTCTGCCTCATCCTCAATCAGATATTTTTTCAGGATATCCCAGTTGAAAATGTAGATACCCATGGATGCCAGATTGGATTTCGGCTGTTTTGGTTTTTCCTGGAACTCGGTGATTTTGTCATTTTCATCTGCCACCATAAGTCCGAAACGGGATGCCTCCTCCCACGGCACTTCCATAACCGCAACGCTGAATTCTGCGCCCTTTTCCTTATGGAAGCGTAGGAAATCACTGTAGTCCTGTTTGCAGATCTGGTCTCCGGAAAGGATGATGACGTACTCCGGATCGTAGCTCTCGATGAATGGAATGTTCTGGTAGATGGCATTCGCAGTTCCTTTATACCAGTCAGAACCTGAGGCTTTCTGATAAGGAGGCAGCACGTGAACACCTCCATGGAGGCGGTCCAGATCCCACGGCTGGCCGTTTCCTATGTACTCATTTAACACCATTGGCTGATACTGTGTCAGAATACCTACGGTATCAATTCCGGAATTTACGCAGTTAGAAAGCGGGAAATCGATGATTCTATATTTTCCACCAAATGGAACTGCCGGTTTTGCAAGCTTCTCGGTCAGCGCATAAAGGCGAGATCCCTGACCTCCGGCAAGAAGCATTGCTATCATTTCTTTTGCCATAATCTATCCCCCTGTTTTAATAGATGCATTCATTATAGCACACTATGTGCTCTAGGGACAATCTTTTTGTGCATTTTTCACTATTTTTTATTTTTTTACCGATTTTATTCTGTGTTTTTCTCCAGTTTTACAGTTCTTTCGTGAGCTTTTTACATTTTCTGCCAGCACCTGACATGGAAACTCAATCCGATCAAAAAAGGTCCTCATTTGACGATACAAAAAGCAGCCCCGCAAAACCTTAGGGTAAAGGTCTGCGGGGTTGCTTCTATGTTTTTTTGATTTTTTATGCTTTTGTAACGGTAACTGCCTCTTCGAGATCGAACTGGTCACCGTACGGTTTACAGTCATCATAGGCGAGGGACTGCAGAACAACATTCAGAATACGGTACGCACAGGTCTGAAGCTGTCCAAGCGGCAGAGTTCCGTCTGCAACAGATGCTATAATTTCCTGGCGGTTTCCTTTCTGGCCAGGCATCTGCAGATCGTTTCCTGCAAGAACACATTCTCTTGAAGTGGAATGTCCGTATTTCAGGTTATATTTGTAAGCGAACAATCCGCTCATATCCTCTGAGGTTCCCCAGTCGGTCATGACATAGCCTGCGAAGCCCCACTCATCTCTTGCTGCTGCTGTCAGAAGGTCGTGGCTGTTGGCAGTATGTACACCGTTTACCAGGTTATACGAGGACATGATTGTCATCGGCTGTGCTGTCTTGACTGCGATTTCAAAGCCCTTCAGATAGATTTCACGCATTGCACGCTCGCTGATATGCTCATTGACGTACATACGGTTGTCTTCCTGGTTGTTGGCTGCAAAGTGCTTGATACTGGTTCCGATTCCGGCATGGGACTGAATTCCTCTGGTATCGGCTGCTGCACACAGACCTGCCACAAGCGGATCCTCTGAATAGTACTCGAAGTTTCTTCCGCACAGCGGATTTCTGTGAATGTTCATGCCAGGTGCCAGCCATACGGAAATGTGGAATTCTTCCATCTCTTTTCCGACGATATCACCGCATTTCTGGATCAGATCCATGTTCCACGATTGTGCAAGAAGCGCTGCTACCGGGATTGCGGTGCAGTACTGGAAATACTCCGTGCCGCCTTCCGGAACTTCGATTTCATTTTTGTTAAACGCATCTTCCAGAGGATTTCCGGAGGATACCATCTTTCCGTCTGCATCAACGACAAAGTGCGGAATCAGACGAAGACCGGCCGGACCGTCTGCAAGAATCGTATTGTAAATACCTCTGTCCGCAAGAAGAATGGAAGTTGTATCTCCCGCTGCTCCAGGCGCCATATCGGAAGAAGATCCGATAAAGCCTTCCTGTCCGAGGCCGTCTGCCGTACCATTGCAAACGGTAGCCATCTCCTCTACGGTCAGCTGCGATACGAGATCTTTTAATGTTGCTTTTCCGCTCTTTACATCTGCCGCAGTCAGCTTCTCTCCCTCATAAACTGGGAATGCTTCCGGTGTTCCACTGTAGATAACGGTCTCTGTCTTGATGCATTTACTGCAAATCTCAATCTGTTTTGCAGCTGCTTTTTCTTCTGCCTCACCTTCATAGCTGTACGGTGTTACGCCTGCTTTGGAGAGTTCCTGCGGAGCGTCATCTGCCGGGAAGAGATTCTTTCCCTGAACCGTAACAACGGTCTCTTTGAGATTCAGGGCTGCTGCCACTTTCGTTGTTCTGGAGCTGTTACCGACACGGATGTAATACGTTCCTGCTTCGAGTACCCATGCTGCTTTTTTCTCATCGTAGGAAGCCATAGATCTCGTCGGGAAGGAAATGGTAATCGTCTGGGACTCACCCGGCGAGAGCAGATCGGATTTTCCGAAGCCGCCAAGCTCCTGATACGGTTTCTCAATCGTTCCATCCGGTGCGGAATAGTAAACCTGTACGACTTCTTTTCCGGCGAATGTATCACCAATATTCTTTACGGATGCGGTAACGGTAACGTTCTTATCATCTGCCTCCACGTCCCTTACTTCCGTCTCAAAATCGGTATAGCCTTTGCCATAGCCGAAGCAGTAGTTCGGGGTTACGTTGAAGGTATCAAAATAACGGTAGCCGACATAAATGCCGTCGCTGTAATACTCATCGTTGGTGTCACCGTTGTTGTGGCTGAAATTTTTTGAGGACGGATAGTCTTCATAGGAAGCAGCCCATGTATCGGTCAGCTTTCCGGATGGGATGCTCTTTCCGAGAACAACGTCTGCAACGATGTTTCCGGTTGCATTTCCGGCCTGTCCTGCAAGAAGAATTGCATTCAGTCCTTTGATTTTCTTTAACTCTGTGGTGTCTACAAGGTTCGCAATATTCAAAATTAAAACTGTTTTCTCATAATGCTCTGCCAGATAGGCAATGTCAGCGAGCTCGTTTTCGCCGAGCAGATAATCGCATGCTCTGTTATAGCGGTCTGCACCTTCACCGGAGTTTCTTGACAGAACATAGATAGCGGTATCGGTGTCCTCTTTTTCGGTAATCGCAGGTACGTCAGGCTGCGCAAATGCTTCCGAGAACATGACAGCAAAAATTGGAATGTGAAGTTCCTCTGCTTTTTTTGCCAGCTCTGCCTGATATGCAGCCTGCGCATCTGCAAGCACTTTGTCATATTCGTCAAGCCATTTACCGGTCAGAATTTCAAAGCCGGCCTCTTTTAAGCCCTGTTCAATCGTAACAACCGTTCTTGTGTTAACGTCTCCGGAACCGGTACCCCCTTTTACCGTGTGGCGGACGCCGTTACCATAAACTGCGACTTTTCCTGCACCGGCAAGCGGCAGGGTTCCGTCGTTTTCAAGAAGTGTCATGCACTCACCGGCCAGTTCACGTACCAGCGCGGAATGTTCTTTTTCTCTAGCAGATACTTCTCCTGTTTTTGATGCATAAAATGTTGCCATAATTCTAATACCTCCCAATAATAAATTCACATATAGCGCTTTTATTGTAACGCATTTTTCGTCATTATGCAAAAGTTTTTTCACCCGTTTTCTCATATTTTATTTGTATTTTGTGCATTTTCTCTTATTATCCGACTTTTCTGTCTTTTTTTCTCTCATTGATTTCTTTTTTTATTTTTTATATTGATGCTTTTATTCTATTGATTTTTCTGTAAACGATACGCTTTTTCCACCTTTTTTCGTCTTCTTTCACAAAATTCGTTGACGCGCTTGATTTTGGCAGTATAATGGAATCAGAGATCAATTTTAGGAGGCCCCAATTATGTTAAAACAACTTTCTATTTTCGCAGAAAATAAAAAAGGCACGATGCAGCAGATCACACAGATTCTGTTTGAAAACGACGTCAATATTTTAGGTTCCGTCAACAACGACAGCGCAGAGTACGGCATTGTCCGCATGGTCGTTTCCGATCCGGATAAAGCAGAGCAGGCGCTTCAGGCTGCCGGTTACATGACACGCCAGACGGATGTACTCGGTGTCGAGGTAGTTGATCAGCCGGGTAACTTAAATTCCCTTCTGAAAACACTGCTTGAGACAAATATCGACATCGACTATATCTATCTCTCTTTCAACCGCGAGTCCGGCTGCCCGATCATGGTGTTTCATGTACCGGATGTATACGAGACAGAAGCAAGCTTAAAGAGCAAGGGATATACCGTTCTCTAGAGCATGTTTGAAAAACACGAAAAAAGACATCTGGCGAAGTGATTTTTCACCTCTGCAGATGTCTTTTTCTATATCATCTATTCTTTTTCTTCATCCTCAAACAGATGATCCCGCGTAATGTTTTTTGCCCACAGTCCGCTCTTATACCGTTTCAGAACCCACGGCCATTTTACAAACTCATCTGTGCACAGCAGGAAATAAACCCAGAGAACCGGAAGCTTGAAGACAAACGCTGCAATAAATCCAAGCGGCACCGCGTAGCACCACATATCAATCGTATCACAGATCAATCCGAACTTTGTGTCACCTCCGGCACGGAATACTCCGGCAATCAGCGTTGTATTGACGGCCGTCCCCATAATATAATAGGTGTTAATCAGCAGCATATATTTCAGATAATGCATCGCGGTCTCATTTAAAGAAGCAAACTTCAGTACAAACGGCGTGATACCCAGTACAACCAGTCCGCCCACAGCTCCGGTAACAACCGTCAGCTTCAGCAGTTTCGATGCATATTCCTTCGCCTTTTCCAGATTTCCTTCTCCCATAACATTTCCAAGCAGAATACCGCCCGCACTTGCCACACCAAAGCACAGCACAGTTCCGATATTTCTTACAACGACAACGAGCGAGTTTGCCGCTACCGCATCGCTTCCCAGATGGCCCAGGATCACAGAATACATCGAAAATGCAACGCCCCAGGAAAGATCATTTCCAAGCGCCGGAAGTGACAGCTTCACAAAATCGGAAAACAACAGCTTGTTGCGGATGAACATGTACCGCAGATCGAGCTTAATATCCTTACTCATGATCGACACAATCACACAGCCGATCAGTTCAATGACACGCGACATCGCCGTTGCGATTGCAACACCGGTTGCTCCAAGCTTCGGAAATCCGAAGAGGCCAAAAATGAAGCATGCGTTGAAAAATACGTTCAGTGCGAATGCCATCATATTCATCGCCATGCTGATCGTCACACGGCCGAGGCTTCGAAGCACCGCAAGATAGATCTCCGTGATGCCCCAACACAGGTAGGTCACACCCATGACGCGCAGATACGAAGCACCGATCCGGATCAGTTCCGCATTATCTGTAAACAGACGCATCATCATCTGTGGCATGGTAAAAGCAATTCCTGCCACAACGACGGAGATGATGACGGAGAATCGAAGTGCGATTCCCTCGACAGTCTGAATTGCTCGCATATTGCCTTTTCCAAAGTACTGGGCACACAGAAGTGTTGCTCCTGTTCCCAGTCCGTAATAAACCATAAATAATACATTTGCATAGTTGGATGCCAGGGATACCGCGGAAATAGCGGACTGTCCCACGTAGTTCAGCATCACGACATCGGCAGAGTTGACTGCCGCGCTTAAAAGATTCTGAATCACAATCGGCAGAACCAGCTTAAAAATCTGGCTGTAAAAGCCCTGCTCTTTTGTTGTTGCCCTCATGTTTCTTCTCCATTTCTCTTCTTTATTTGTCTTCTTTCTTTTCCTGTTTTGCCTTCACATACGGGTATCGGACCTGCGTGTAAACAAACATCACCAGAATATAGATGCCGCATGCGATCGCCGCGGGAACCGTAAGATCCGACAGATTGACATACGAGGTTCCGATCATCAGAATGCCGATGAAAAACAGCAGAATGTGAAGTGTCCGCTTTTTCATACAAAACGCAGATTTCTGATACTCTTCCGGGAAGATATCCGGCAGACGCCAGCAGGCCAGGAGTACCATAAATTCCGTCACCATATCGGTTCCGACACCCATGTTTGAAATCAATGTCAGATCCATTCCCGTAAGAATCGGAATAGCGCCCATCAGGAAAAAGACCATCAGAAGGATCGCCGGAACACCGTTTCTATTCTCCTCCGCGGTTTTTTCCGGCAGCCAGCCCTGTTTTGCGGCAGCCTGCAGTCCTCTTGTCACCCAGCTCAAGGTTCCGTTCAGGGTGGTAAGCAGCGCAAATACGGCACCACCGAACACGAAAAACAGGTACAGCCAGGTTGGAAAAATCTCCTGTGCGACAAGCGTCAGATTCTGAAATGCAACCGTTTCGACCGGAAGCACGCCGCCTGCCACGATACCGATCAGCACATAGAATACAGCAACGATACTCGTGGAAAGCACGATAACCTTTGGAATCGTGCGGGACGGCTCCACAATATCGTCTCCGTTCTCCGCAACGAATTTTGCGCCTCCGCACGCAAAACTCAAAAGTGCCACGCCTGTGAAAAAGTTCTTCGGACCGTTCGGCATCAGGTTGGATACCGTCGGTGTCAGGGCATCCCAGCTTACTTTGGGCAACCCGAATACAATAAATAAGAACAGGCTTAAAAGCAGCAGCACAACCATGCCCTTTTGCACCAGTGCGCTCGATTTCAGTCCGATGAGATTGACGGCGGTGCAGATTACAAGTGCTGCCATTGCGACAGCCGACTCGCCAAACTGCGGAAAAATCGAGCAGAAATAGCTTGCAAAGCCTTTCGCGTACGTTGCGATCAGAACCTGGCTTAAGACAAACATCGCAATGTACATAAAGCCGGCTTTTTCACCCATCAATCGTCGGATGTAAGTAAAGCCGGCGCCTGATGACGGGATTGCGGACGTCAGGATGATGAACGGTACACAGGTGATAATGGCAAGCACGGCACCTAAAATAAACGCTGCGGCAATGCCGTGTCCTGTCAGACCGATGACGATTCCCGTCAGTACCATGATGCCCGAACCGATGATCTGTCCGATCGCAAGTCCCATACAGTCGGAAATATTCAATTTTTTATGACCTTCCCCCATACATTTTCCTTCCTTTCTCTCCCGTTTCTATTGGCGGATCCCAACAGAAACGCATAGCATCCTATTTTTTTATTCTACCGAAATCTCATCGTTTGTCAATTTACAAAATGCGCAAGGTTTAACGTTTTACCTGTACAGAATAGACAATATTATAATTGAACTTATTTTTCTTCTATTTTGAACTTTTCAATATTTTTTACAAATTTCAGCTTTCCTATTGAACTTTCTTCCCACTCATGCTACAATAAGCACATGTTTGAACTTTTTTTTATTTTTGTTTCTTTGTATGGTCATTGATTTTGAACTTTTTTTTATTTTGTATTCTATCTTAAGGAGATTTTCTATGACAAATGAAACCTTTTCCGACCGTCTGAAACTGGCCATGCAGGCGAAACAGTTCAAGCAGGTCGATTTGATCCGAGCGGCCCAGCGGCGCGGTGTGAAGCTTGGGAAAAGCCATGTCAGTCAGTATGTCAGCGGAAAAACGGTTCCGCGCTCCGACATTCTTCACTTTCTGGCCGATGTGCTCCAGGTCGATCCCGACTGGCTGCTTGCAAAAGATTCCACAGTAAACTATACGGCAGATACGGTTTCCGATCCGGCAGAATCCTTTTCTGATCCATCTGCCGCTTCCCTTTCCCAGACAAAAACAGGAGGTTCCCCTATGCGAGAATTTAAAAAATCATCGAAACTCGACAATGTCTTATATGATGTCCGCGGACCTGTCGTAGAAGAAGCAAACCGCATGGAAGCGTGCGGCACACAGGTTCTGAAACTGAACATTGGAAATCCGGCTCCTTTTGGTTTCCGTACCCCGGATGAGGTCATCTATGATATGAGTCATCAGCTTACCGACTGTGAGGGCTACTCTCCTTCCCAGGGACTTTTCTCCGCAAGAAAAGCAATCATGCAATACGCACAGTTAAAGAAACTGCCAAATGTTTCTATTGATGATATTTATACAGGAAACGGCGTCAGTGAGCTGATCAACCTCTGTATGTCCGCTCTTCTGGATGACGGGGATGAAATCCTCATCCCATCCCCGGATTACCCTCTCTGGACTGCCTGCGCAACGCTGGCCGGCGGAAAAGCCGTCCACTACATCTGCGACGAACAGTCCGAATGGTATCCGGACATCGATGATATGCGAAAAAAGATCACCGACCGCACAAAAGCGATTGTTATCATCAATCCGAATAACCCGACCGGTGCACTCTATCCGAAAGAAGTACTGCAGCAGATTGTCGAGCTTGCCAGAGAACATCAGCTGATCATCTTTTCCGATGAAATTTATGACCGGCTCGTCATGGACGGTCTTGAGCATGTTTCCATTGCATCCCTCGCACCGGATCTGTTCTGTGTCACCTTCAGTGGTCTTTCCAAATCGCACATGATCGCAGGCTTCCGTATCGGCTGGATGATCTTAAGCGGAAATAAAGCTATCGCAAAGGACTATATTGAAGGACTCAAAATGCTTTCTAACATGCGTCTCTGCTCCAATGTTCCGGCCCAGTCCGTTGTCCAGACCGCTCTTGGCGGCCACCAGAGCGTCAACGACTACATCGTTCCGGGCGGACGGATTTACGAGCAGCGCGAATACGTTTACAAGGCATTCTGCGATATTCCGGGTATCACCGCAGTCAAACCAAAAGCTGCGTTCTACATGTTCCCGAAAATTGACACGAAAAAGTTCAATATCACAAACGACGAAAAATTTGCTCTCGATCTGCTGCGCGACAAAAAACTTCTGATCGTCCACGGCGGCGGCTTCAACTGGGGACAGCCGGATCACTTCCGCGTTGTTTACCTGCCGCGAATTGAAGTTTTAAAGGATGCGGTTGGAAAGATCACCGACTTCCTCTCTTATTATCATCAGTAAAATTCTGATCACTTTTTTCACAGAGCTCCACCGGAAATACCACCTTTTTTTCCGGCGGAGCTTTTTTCCTTTACCGGATTCTTTCCTGCTGCATTACACTTCACCGGTACCCGGCAAACAACAGGTAACTTTTCGTTACTGTTCACTCAGCAGTGAAACACTTGCTGTTTCGCTGCGTAAGAAAGTGATTCAGGCGTGAGCAGCCCTCCTTTTGCGAAGCAAAACTTTAAATGAGGGCTGCGAATGTTACAGTTCGCTGGGAACCAGTGAACTGTAACAACTTTTCTATTCCACGGCTTAATTTCGATTGCGGCTCCTGTTCCTTTATGTTATAATTTTTTTAAATCAAGTCACAACCGTTCTTTTGAGTTCTGTTCTCGCTGTATCGCTTCTTGGCGGATGCCGCGCCTCCGACAAACCCGTTACGCTGACCGTATGGACGTATTACAACGGAGATCAGTTAGCTTCCTTTGAACGTCTTGTTGAGGAATTCAATACAACGATCGGAAAAAAAGAGCATATTACGGTCGAAGCCTCCAGTCAGGGCAGCATCAATGACCTGGAAAAAAACGTTCTCGATGCCGCCAAAGGAAGGGTTGGTGCCCTTGCCATGCCAAATATTTTTTCCGCCTACGCCGATACCGCCTATACGCTTGAGCAGATGGGACAGGTCGTTGATCTTTCCCCTTATCTTACAGAGAAAGAAAAGGCTGCCTATCTTCCCAATTACCTGGAAGAAGGTGACTTTTCCGATGACGGCAGTATCCATATTATTCTGACAACCTCCACAAAATTCCTGCGTATCATGGAAATGGCAAGTATTGAACTGGGTGGCTATGAGATGCGTTTTGATCTCAACACGGTCTATGTCACAAAGAACTTTTTTCCCATGCTCAACCTTCCATCTGAAGATGTCTCCGGGCTTTCCACCCGGTATTTCCAGCAGATGCTGCGTGAATTTGACCAGACACATTCTCATACCGTATGGGTCGGGCATTCTAAGGTGTATGAAATTTCATTTTCTGACGGAACAATCCGCTACATCCGTATGGAGACCTCCCGCGAGGGCTATGCGCAGATCGGACTTGTCGAAGATTTTACCTCCGTTATGCTGGAACGGCAGCGCATAGAGCACGAGCGTGATTACGATGCATTGACCGGTCTCTACAATCGACGCGCGTTTCAGCGGGAAAGTGAAGCTCTTTTTGAGCATTCGGAAGTTCTCGGTCACGCTGCCCTTCTGATGATCGACCTTGACAATCTAAAACGCACCAACGACACCTTCGGCCACGACTGGGGCGATGCCTATATCCGGCAGGCAGGACAGTGTTTTATCTCCTCTGTGCCGGCTAAAACGCCCTGTGCCCGTATTTCCGGCGATGAATTTAATCTTCTGTTCTACGGCTACCAATCGCAGGAAGAAATTCGAGCACTTCTGCAGAATCTTTCCCTTGCGGTTTCAAATACAGCCCTGGAGCTGCCAAGTGGTCGTAAACTGCCCCTTCGCCTTTCCGGCGGAGTTTCCTGGTATCCGGAAAACAGTACAGATCTGTCTACGCTGAAAAAATATGCGGATTTCGCAATGTACCAGGTAAAGAAAGCAGAAAAAGGGTACATTACCGAATTCGATCTGGAGCTTTTTACAAAAAACGCAAAGGAAACCGAGATGCGCCGCCTGTTCCATAAAATGTTGAATGAAGAGCTGTTTACGTATTACTTCCAGCCAATTGTTTCCGCTGCGGACGGCAGTATCTACGCCTACGAGGCGCTGATGCGCGGAAATCTCCCGGCACTTACTCGTCCGGATCAGATCCTGCAGCTGGCTCACGAGGAAGAGTGCCTGCATGAAATAGAACGTCTGACTATGTTTCTCTCTGCAAAATCCTATGCCACATTCCTCTCCACCCATCAGATACGCGGTGATGAGCTTCTCTTTGTCAATTCGATTGCAAGCCAATACATGAATCACGATGAGTCAGTGGCTTACGTCGAACAATACAGCTTTCTTCAGAATCGGATTGTCATCGAGATCACAGAGGAGGAGTCACTGGATCTTACAGCTCTGCAGCAAAAACGTGAGATGCTGGGATTTTCCGGTGTATTTGCCCTGGATGACTACGGCAGCGGATACAGCAATGAAAAAACGCTTCTGGAGCTTGCACCGGCGTATATCAAGCTGGATCTTTCCATCATCCGCGATATCGACTCCGATCCGGACAAGCAGCAGATCGTAGAAAATATTGTTTCCTATGCACATCAAAGAGGCATGAAAATCATTGCCGAGGGTCTGGAAACTCCAGCTGAACTTTTGAAGGTACTGGAACTGGATGTTGATCTCCTGCAGGGCTATTTTCTTGCAAAACCGTCCGCTGTTCCGAAACCTGTCAGTGCAGAATCCGTTGCTGTCATAGAACACTTCCGGAAGCATCTTGCGTAATTCCACCTCCTCCTGCAGCATCCTTTCAAATGACAGAATTTATGGCTGATCTGCTGTTTTGAAACATGCACCGGTCAGAGACCCATAGCGTATTTGAGAAGTCATCCCTTAAAACGCCCATAGCAAAACCCTGCAAAAGCAGGGTTTTGTTTACACTCGAAGGGTTCTGTCTGGCAGGATCCTTTTTTATACTTTTTTCATATTTTTCTCCTGTTCGTTCCTCCGCTTCTGTGCTATGATACCTTACAGCAATGACAAATCATCCATCGAAAGGAGTTTTTCTATGTGTACAGCAGCAACCTATCAAACACGCGACTTTTATATGGGTCGCACACTCGATTATGAATTTTCCTATGGCGACCAGATCACCGTTACACCTCGCAATTACCCGTTTTCCTTTCTTCATATGCCGTCCCTTTTCCATCACTATGCAATGATCGGCATGGCGTGTGTGATGGATGATTACCCGCTCTATTATGAGGCGTTCAATGAAAAGGGGCTTGGTATCGCCGGCCTTAATTTTGTAGGAAATGCCGTTTATTTCGATCCGAAACCGGAGAAAGACAATATCGCGCAGTTCGAGCTGATCCCGTGGATTCTCGGTACATGTGCTTCGCTTGCGGAAGCAAAAGAATCCCTCTCCCGTATCAATCTCATCAGCACACCTTTTAAAAAGAATCTTCCGCTCGCACAGCTTCACTGGATCATCGCAGATGCATCGGGTGCCATCACCGTGGAATCCACGGCGGACGGTCTGCATGTCTACGACAATCCGGTCGGCGTTCTGACAAACAATCCGCCGTTTCCAATGCAGATGTTCTCACTGAACAATTACCTGCATCTGTCACCGAAACAGCCGGCCAACACGTTTTCCAACCAGCTCGATCTTTCTACGTACAGCCGTGGCATGGGCGGTCTTGGACTGCCGGGCGACCTCTCGTCTGCTTCCCGCTTTGCACGCGTGGCGTTTGTAAAGCAGAACTCGATCTCGGGAAACAGCGAAACGGAGAGTGTCAGCCAGTTTTTCCATATTTTAAATTCTGTTGACCAGCAGAGAGGATGCTGCGAGGTGGCGGACGGAAAGTATGAGATCACGCTCTATACTTCCTGCTGCAATGCGACGCAGGGAATTTACTATTATACGACGTATGACAATCATCAGATTTCTGCGGTTGATATGCACCGCGAGAATCTCGATGGCGAAACGCTTCGCTGCTTTGCGCCGGTGACGGGCGAGCAGATTCATATGCAGAATTAGAAAAATCCGGTACAGAAATCTTTGAGGACCCCTCAAAAAAGATTCTGTATCGGATTTTTTCTACATCTCATCACACATTGTAAAACAGACGTCGCACCGGCTTCTGGTGCGGCATTTTTCAAAATACAGCTCCTCGAGCGGAATCCATTTCTTCTGAAATCCCACCGCCTTTTCACTCCCGTTCCGCTTTTCAATTCTCTGGATCTGCTCGATCGGATCGATCGTGAGGAAGACCTTCAGATCGTAGTATGCTTCCAGCCGTTCATGGCAGGAGTACGTTCCCTCCACGATATTGACGCGGCACAGCTTCTTCTTTTAACCTCTTGCATCTGCCGTTTCCACCCCTTTTTCCGGTTTACGGAACGGCACAACCTTTGCCTTTTTCAGTGCCACCATCAGCACCGGAATCAGCACAAGCTGCAGGATAATGCCCGGGATAGCATTTAAAAACGCACCTGCAAGAAACATTTCCCATGTAAACATCGTGCCGGTCATGCCAAGCAGAATCACTTCTGCAAACGCCCATACCACACGGCCGGAAATCATAGCTCCGACAAGAGAACGGTACAGTGTTTTCGTGCACTGCCACTTTGCGTGACCATACAGCCAGCCTGCCACGAGACCGTATGTACCCATCTCAAATGCCATGGCAATGGCATTCGGGTAGAGAACCGGCATGCCGAACAGCACACTGCGCACGAGCGGCAGCAGAAAACCGACGGCAAGACCGTACTGCCAGCCGAGAATCAGGCCGCAGATCAGCACCGGGATGTGCATTGGCAGGAGCATTTTTCCGACTGCCGGAATCTGGCCGATGAAGAGCGGCAGAATCAGACCAATTGCAAAGAGCATGCCGGAAAGGGTTACTTTTTTCACTTTTTCCATCTTCTTGATTCCTCCCTTTGTTTCTTTCTGGAATCGGTGTATCATTCAAGTACACTTTAATGTCAAGACCTTTTCCACATTTTTCTATTTCCCCTACTTGTTTAATAGATATTATTTTTCTTTCATTTTTTCTGTCCCTTCCGGCAGTTTTATGATACACTTTTCGTATTGGAAAACCGATTTTTTTGAAAGGATTTTATCATCATGCAATTTTATCTCGCCCCGATGGAAGGGCTGACCGGATATGTGTACCGGAGCGCCTACCACAAATATTTTCCGGCGGCTGACCGTTATTTCACGCCATTTATTACAAATAAAAAGATGAGCTCCCGCGAGCGCAATGACATTCTCCCGGAGCATAACGAAGGGATGACGGTGATCCCGCAGATTCTCACAAACCAGGCGGAGGACTTTCTTTCTCTGACAAAAGAACTGAAGGAGTACAGCTACGATACCGTCAATCTGAACCTTGGCTGTCCGTCCGGCACGGTTGTCGCCAAGCGGCGCGGCTCCGGACTGCTTGCGTGGCCGCATACACTCGATGCATTTCTCGATGAAGTCTTTTCGTCCTGCGACTGCCGGATTTCCATCAAGACAAGACTTGGCACAACCGACACCGATGAGTGGGAGACGCTGCTTGCGATTTATGACAAATATCCGCTGGAAGAGCTGATTATTCATCCGCGGATTCAGAAAGATTTCTACAAATATACGCCGCGCATGGAGTGTTATCGGACAGCATATGAAACGAGCCGCCATTCGCTCTGCTACAATGGGGATCTTTTCTCAACCGCTGATTTTCAGAAGCTCTGCCATGATTTTCCCTTGACGGAAAAGGTCATGCTCGGCCGCGGGGTGCTGCAGAACCCCTGGTTGATCGGGATGCTGCGCAGTGCAGATCCTGCCAGCAGTGAAAATTTAGCTCCGGCAGATAAGGAGCTGCTGCGCGCATTCTGCGAAGATCTCTGTGCCGGCTATGCGCGCGTTATTTCCGGGGATAAAAATGTGCTGTTTAAATTAAAGGCACTGTGGATTTACCTCGGAACATCGTTTACGAATCCCCAGAAGTATCTGAAAAAGATCAAAAAAGCAAATCGCCTTGCCGAGTATGAAGAGGCCGTTGATTCGCTCTTTCGGGAACAGGAGCTGATTTTTTAACCGAATCGAGCCGCGCAAGCCGCTTATGAACCTTCGCTTGATTTTTCCATCCTGTTCCGCACAGATAAAATTGAACCGCGTCTGATCAACGAAAACACAGCTCTCATCCTTTTCTCTTACCACACCGAATGCATCCGCCGTGAGGATGGCACTTCGTACGGCATCCGCGGACTCGAGACACAGGTCGCCGTCAAAGAGGACGAGAAATGGAAATTGCAGTATATTCATTATTCGAAAGAAGCATGAGCAAAAATACGCCGCAGATCTGATCACTAGACCTGCGGCGTATTTTTATGCTCTTTTTTTCCAACTCCCAAATCCGTTCTCTATTTCATCGGCAGCATTGCAAGCGTATCGCGCTCTTCCTCTTCTGCTTCCTCTGCAATCAGATTCCGGATATTCTGCATACGGTTATCCAGCTCCGCGCTCTGTCTTGCGCAGTCGTAGAGTTCATCCTGCAGATATTTGACATGATTTTCGGGAATATTTTTCTTGTAGCGCATCTTGTGCTCCAGACTCGCCCAGAAATCCATCGCGATCGTACGGAACTGTACTTCCACGTAAACCAGTTTCTTTGTATCCTGTAAAAAGATCGGCACCTGAACGATCAGATGAAGACTGCGGTAGCCGCTCTCCTTCGGATGCTGAATATAGTCCTTCCGCTCAATCAGCGTAATGTCATCCTGTTTCAGAAAACTGTCTGCCAGCTTATAAATATCGCTTGGAAAAGAACAGATCACGCGCACACCGGCGATATCGCGGATATTTTCCTCGATAGACTCCAGTGTGACCGGGATGTCTTTCACGCGGATTTTCCGCATAATGCTCTCATACGATTTGACCCTTGTTTTGATTCCTTCGATCGGGTTCTGGTCATAGGAAAGCGAGTATTCCTGATTCAGCACCCGGAACTTTGTCTCGATTTCCATAATGGCGCACTGATAATACGACATCAGAAGCTCGAACGGCTTTTTGTTCTTCTGCATCATCTGAATAAACTCGTCCGATAAAAGATTCTGCTTTACAAACTCATCCCGTTTTGTCTCGATCAGATTTTTTCCCTGTTTTCTAATTTCCTCCAGTACTTCGAGGTTTTTCATCATCCGTTTTTTCGTCCTCCCAAAACTGCGTTCTCTGTCCTTTATGCTATCATTTTAGGCCTGTAAAGTCAAATTTTTTCTTCTTTTACTCTACCTTCAGCATCCGGTAGCCAACCCCGATATGCGTCTGGATATACTGCGTCTGCTCTCCGTTCTTTTCCAGCTTTTTCCGAAGCGTCGCCATGAAAACACGGAGGGAAGCGATATCGTTCTCCCAGCTGCTTCCCCAGATTTTCTGTGTGATAAACGTATGCGTCAGCACCTTCCCTACATTCTGCGACAGCAGGCAGAGTAGCTTGTATTCGATTGGTGTCAGATGAAGTTCCTCTCCGTCAAGATATGCGCACCCCGCTGCGTACTCGATCCGCAGTGCGCCGTTTTCAAAGACAGCCGACTGGACTCCATTTTCTGCCTGCATCTGGGACAGACGGCGCTGTGTGACTCGAAGGCGGGCCAGCAGTTCCTCCACAGAAAACGGTTTCGTCAGATAATCATCCGCTCCTGCGTCCAATGCCTCGATTTTATCGCTGTCCTCACTTCTTGCACTGATTACGATAATCGGCATATTCGACCAGCTTCGAATCTTTTCAATCACCTCTACGCCATCAATATCCGGCAGGCCAAGGTCGAGCAGAACAATGTCGGGATTATGTGTGGATGCCTCCATAATGGCACCCGCACCGTTCTTTGCAGAAATATACTTATAATCGTGTGTTTTTAACGTCGTAGTAATCAGGTTGTGAACCGGCGTATCATCTTCCACAACCAGAATTAATGTCTTATTCATTCAAATTCACCTCACTGAGCGGCAGGTTAAACCGAAAGCAGCAGCCCTGTGGATCGCAGTCATAAAGTGCTATCTCCCCGCCGTGCGCATTTACAATCGAACGGCAGAGTGCCAGTCCAAGGCCAAGGCTTCTGCGGCTGTCGCTTACTTTATTTTTCCCGGAATAGAACATCTCAAACACATGCTCTCTGGACTCTTTTGGAATCCCGGGGCCGTTGTCCTCCACCGCGATCCAGACATTTTTCTCCTCTTTTCCGGCTGTCGAGAACCCACTGAATGATTTCCTGTTCCCTTGGGTCAAAGATTTTTTCCGTCTTTCCTCCTGTCTGCGCGCTGTAAAGTGTTCCGCGGACAATTCTGCTCTCCTGTGCCCCTGCCGGTGCGGCCGTCAGATCCCTTCCCAGCAGTTTTACAAGCTTTGTCGCTGTAATATCAAAAATCTCCGACGCATCCTCTGCCTTCTGCAGAAGCTGGCTGGTATTGAAAAGAATTTTCGTCCGGAACGCATCCCGCGCAGACAGCTTTGCATTCTCTTTTAATTTTGATGCAAGCGTACCTGTCAGAATGGAAATGCCCAGCATGATGGCAAAGGTCACCGGATAACCGGAACCGTACGCGTACAGTGTCAGACGCGGTTCTGTCAGGAAGTAGTTAAACAGCACTACACTGATCACAGAACTGATTACGCTGCAGGTATAACCGCTGGTCAGAATGGACGTCATCATAACGCCGACCAGATATATGGTAATGATATTGGAATCCGGAATGATATGGATTTCCAAATCCGGCACCAGATCGGTCAGCCGTTCGGTCCATTCCCTTCTCTTTCGAAAAAATCCCTGATCCATCATGCTTTTTCCAATGACAATCCGCGTTACTTCGGAAATTCTCGCATATTCTGCAATCTGCAGGGCAATGTCCTCGCTGTGCGTCGTTACAATCTCCGCCCCGCTCTGTTCTGCCAGGCGGATATGCTTCTGCAGCCTTGCCTGATCCTCCGGCGTTTTCTCTGCCGGTTCCGCGGTCTGCACATACAGTGCTGTAAAATTAGCACCAAATGCCCGGGCCATCTGTGCCGCAGTCCGGATAATTTTTTCATTGGATGGCGAAAATGACAGACAGACCAGAATATGTTCTTTTCTCTCTGTTTTCTGTTTTTCTTTTTCCAAATGCTTCACCTCGCTTCCAATTGTAGACTTTGACACTCCCCACAGCTAAAGCAGGGGGATTCTTGTTTCTTCCACTACTGCAATAAACAATCAAAAAGGACACCTTTTATTGTATAATTATGTTACCCCACAAACATACGAAAGAAGGTGTCCTTAATGAAAAATTAGCATTGAAGAAACTGCTAACTTATATGAAAAGTGTATACAAAATTCTACAAAAAATCAAGGGTTTATCCGATGAAAGAAAAAGAAAACCCATCCCGTTGTTTAATATCGTTATGCCAGTGCTGATTTTCCTGATGCTTCAGTATGAAAGTTTTCACACCATTTTTTCAGCGCCGGAAAGCATGGAGAAACGACCGAAAAACTGTATCCGTGGAAAAATCCCAAAAGTTGATGCAGTCAGGGATCTTCTTTCCCGGATTGATCCAAAAGAAATCGAGGAAATTCACGCGCAGACGATTGATGTTCTGAAACGCAACCGCGTATTTCGGGAAGGAACCATAGGCGGATATGTTGCGGCAGGTATTGATGGGGTGGAATTATTCAGCAGTACAAAAAAGTCCTGTCCAGACTGCCTGAGCCGGAAGAACGGGACGAGGAAGACAGAATACTTTCATCGAAGTGTGGTATGTATGACGGTAGGAAAATCGCCGCATGTGATCTTTGGGCAGGAAATGCTGAAACCCAGAGATGGTTCAGAAAAAGATGAAGGGGAACTGACAGGAGCGAAAAGGCTCATCCGGCATTTAAAGAAAAGGCATGGTCATTTCGCAGATGTGATTATGGCGGATGCACTGTACCTGAATGCCTCGTTTATCAATACTTTGAAGGAATGCGGTTTAGAAACGGTAATCCGTCTGAAAGATGAAAGAAGGCTTCTGTTTCAGGATGCGGAAAGCATGTTTCAGCGGGACAAGGGGAGAAAAAGGAGCTTCAGGAAGGGAAAAAAGAGTATTGAAGTCTGGGATCTTTCCGGATTTGAGATAGACCTTACCTGGACGATATCTTAAGCGGACTGAAATACGAGGACGGCCACTACGATCTCGTGACTCTTTCCGACAAAGATTATCAGAAAAAACTGGATGTCCAGATTGCCTACTGGGATAAACTGAAAAATGAAATTCAGAAGGTCAGATCCGGAGAAAACGGAACGGCGGATCTGGTAGACATGAGCGAGAGAGACGTATTTCCAGATGGCAGATGAAACGGTTGCCGCAGTCAAAGTTTCCAATGCCAACCGCCAGCTGGAACAGAAAGCCTACATCGACCTTCACACGGGACTGCCGAACAAGAGCAAGTGCGAAGAGCTGTTCCACAATGTGGAATTCATCAAAACTCCTACTGCCTGTATCGTCTTTGACATGAACAACCTGAAACGCGTCAACGACAGCCTCGGCCACTCCATCGGCGACCAGCTGATTCTGAACTTTGCCCGGCTGCTGCGAAACTCGATTCCCGCGAAGCATTTCGTAGGAAGATACGGCGGCGATGAATTTATGGCGGTCATCTATGATGCAACCCGCGAAAGCATCACAGAAATCCTCACAGAGCTTCAGAACGAAGTCGAACATTTCAACGGCTACGGAACCCAGTTCCGCATCAGCTATTCCCACCGCTTGGCACTTTCCACCGATTACAACGAATGTACGCTCCGCACGCTGTTTGACAAAGCAGATAAATATATGTATGAAAACAAGCAGCAGAGCAAGCAGGGACGCCAGGACTAAAGAAACGCCGGAACCGGAAATATCTTATCGCCGGTTCTGGCGTTTTTTCTTGCTGTTTCTCTTTTATTTTTTTGCAAACGCTTCTATCTGCGCATATCCCGCTGAAAAATCAATGGGTTCCTCCCGCAGCTTCTTTCTGACCGCATCGCGTCCTTCCTGATCTGCCAGCACTTTCTGGATTTTATCGGCAAACTGCATCACATCCAGCGGACAGAGATATCCGTTTTCCCCATCACGGATCTGCTCGCGCATGGACGGAATATCGGAAGCGATGATGACCTTCTGCAGGCTTCTCGCCTCTACAATCGTAATCGGATAGCCTTCGTGACGGGACGGCTGGAGATACAGGTCGCAGGATTTTACGTACGGCGCAGGATTTTCGCGCATTCCGAGAAAAATAATTTCCTGCTCCACCTGATATTCCTTTGCCATGGTCCGCAGCTTGTTCAGATCTCTTCCATCACCGATAATGAACCATTTGAAGCAAAGTCCCCGTTTTTTCAGCTCCGCCGTGATCTGCACCGCAATATCATATCCTTTTTCTTCCGAAGCTCTTCCCACCGTCAGAAATTTCAGCTCTCCTGTGTACTGCGGATCGCTAAGCGGCTCCTCACTCCGTCTCTGCACCTGTTTGATGTCAATGAAATTCAGCAGAACCTCTGTCCGGTCTGCGAGTTCCGGAAAACGGGCAATGACCTGTTTCCGGACAGGCTCGGAAACGCAGTAAATTTTATCATACTCCGGAATAAAGTCCCTGGTCCGGAACAGCCACCAGAGATTTTCTCCGTGGAACCAGACCGCTTTTTTCCGCGCATTCGTCTTTCTGGCTCCGAATGCGGTTGTGAACGCACCGAATCCGAAAAAGTCGAAAACAAGATCGTATTGTTTTGTTTCCGGCTCCACACACTCCAGAATCCGTTCATACAGTTTTCCATACCGTTTCTTTCCATACACGACGCGCATCAGAAATACGCCCATTCCTCTGGCATAGAAAGACCGTTCTGCCGGTGTCTCCCGTTTTCCCACAATCCGTTCCAAAGCCGGATGCGGCTTTTTGTCCCAGATCATCTGGCGCACTTCCACCTCCTTCGGAATCCGCTCCAGCAGAACGCCTCTTTTTTCGACCAGAAGAAGCGTTACATCTTCTTTTTTCTCCACCAGTTTCTGCAGCAGCGCTGCCATGGCAACTTCCGTTCCGCCCATGTCCATGGTACGTCCCAGCACCAGTATTTTACTCATTGCTTACCTCTCATCTGCTTTTTTCTCTGTTCTAACGCCAGTAGGCATCTCCCACATGCGCAGGATGACGCTGATCCTCCGGCGGAAGCTGATGGTAATCGCCGTACAGGGTGTGAAGATACGTCTCGTATCCCGCCGGGGCATTGATCAGATGGCCTTCAAACGGAAGGCGCACGATCTCTTCGATCGCTGTTTTGGGAATCGCGTCCGACTTGCGGTAACCGCCGCACTGGCAGGCCACCCACTTTGAGTCCTCCGCGCGGTACTTTCTGCACTCTTTTTCCATCTCGCGCAGAATCCGCTCTTTTCCATAGCATTTCCGGATCGCCCATTTGCACCATTTTGCGAAGCTTCCTTTGTTTCCTTTTAAGGTCTGGCGGTAGGTGCGGAATGCATTCATCCGCTGGCTTTCCAGAAACAGCAGCTTTTTCCAGTGACGGTCGTACTCCGGTGTATCTTTTTCCGGCAGTCCGTCAAACGGGAAAATGTCGACGAAAAGACCGGTATCCACAGCTCCTGCCACGTGCTCCACAAGACTCGTTCCGGTGTGTACCAGCTTTCCGTATGCCAGTGTGAAACCCTTTGTATTATGAAAATTCATGACGCGGTACGGTGTATCCGTTTCGCTGTTTACAATCTGTTCCAGTTTTTCATAATCCGCTCTCGGCATCCAGACATCCACATCATCATCCCACGGAATGAACCCCTGATGCCGGATCAGCCCGAGCAGAGTTCCATCTGCTGCAAAATAGATCAGGTGATGTTTCCGGCAGACTTCATCCAGATACAGTAATATTCCAAGCGCAATCTCCTGTTTTTCTTTTAATTCTGTAATTTTACGCATAACGGCATTGCCTTTCTGTTTTGTTTTTCCCATCCATTATAAACACTCTGCCGGATTTTTTCAATTTAAAGTTCCTGCCGCTCCGGCGCCCGTCTGAAGATTCCACACTGTTTTTATCAGTACCTTCATATCCACCAGTTTTACTATGTGTGCGTTCATGCCCGCATTGAAGGCATTCTGCACATCTTCTGAAAATGCGTTGGCTGTCATCGCAAGAATCGGGATTTTCTTTGCCAGCGGGTGGCTGCTGTTCCGGAATTCTTTGCTCATACCGATTCCATTATCCGCTACCCGCAGGCACATCTGCGCATAATGATCCGATGTCTGCTCCAGCTCCTCCACATGCAGCGTAATTTTTCCGCCCGTCTGCGTATATTTCATCGCATTCGAGAGCAGGTTGTTCAGAATCTGAAGAACGCGGACACTGTCGCCGATCAGCCATTCATGGGAAATCCGGCATTTTTCAATCAAAAATTCCTGGCTGCGCGCCTCCATCTGCGGCCGGAAGCTCATCTCAATCTGTTCCAGCAGATCCAGAACACTGAAATCTGCTACCATCATCACGAGCTTACCGCTCTCAATTTTGCTCATATCCAGCACTTCGTTGATGCGCTTTTAGTAGAAATCTATCACAATCATAAACGAGTTCCTCTTCAAGAACTTTACGAAAGGGCCATGGCAAAAGCTAAATGCCGCTCTGCTTGATTTTTCTGCCTGTCTGTATCATACTGAACTTATTAACAGACAGGGTGGAATTTAAACCATGGATGCAAAGCTTATAGAGGAACTCAGACAAAAATACATCAAGAATCCTCCAGAGGGAATGACATCCAATCTGGTCAAAAACATGACAGACTCTGACCTTTTGGATATGCACTATTTTCTTACCGAGGATGATGACCTCGATGACGATGAATTTGAAGAAAGTTTTTACATCGACTTCTTTTAATCTATCGTCTGTTTTCTATGCCTGCTTTTGTGCGGGCTCTTTTTATCAAGAGTTCGACGAATGTCGAACTTTCCTATTATAGAACAAAAATGTCCCCGGAGGGCTTGTTACAGCTCTCCGGGGACATTTTATGTGCTATGCCTTGGTGCACACAACCGGCGTTTTACTTGATTACAATCAGATTCGGGTTCTTTGGGCTTCATCAACATCCGCAAACTGCATATTGCAAATATGCTGTTTTGACAGGCACTATTTTTGAAAATTGCGATAGTATTCGTTTATTCACTCTGCACAAGATCATATACATGGTATAAATGCTGTTTTTATTTTTCTTTCATATAATCCATACAATTTCTCGCATTCCATGCATATCCATCCTGCTTCGCCTGTATATAGCGGATATTTTCGTTCCTTACAATATTCTGTTTCATAATTTCCTACTAATTCCACAAGGTTATTGATATCCCTCATCTGCGCAGCAGCCATTCCTGTCATTGCCCACAAAAAGCCAGTTCTTTTTTTATTCAGTTTCTGCCACTGAAACCTTTCCGTAAACTGATCATATAATACCTTTTGCTTTTTCTTCTCTTTTACCGGAAATTCATAAATCAGCGGATAAATCTGAGCAACACCATCCGGATAAAATTCTGTCTGATGATACCGATCACTGTTTCCGATAATTCTCCATCTTTGATTCGCATCATCCCAGAATATCTTTTCTATCTGTTTCTGTATCTTTTTACGAATTTCACTGATCACCTGCGTATCTTCCAGTCCTGCAAGTTCCAATTCGTACAGGCCTTTCCATACTTCCAGATTATCCATCAGATAAACTGTTGTATTTTCTCCTGAGACCTGTGTAATTCATCCTGCATCAGGCTTTGAATCTTTTTTAATGCAAGGCTGATTCCCTTTTTCCAGTATTCCGGCAGGTCTGTACTTTCTGTCTTTTCCAGATATTTTCCCATAAGAAAAAGGTACATACCAAGATATCCGTCTTCGGAATCAGCCTTTTCTTTATAAATAAGTTCCCCACCCTCTTTCCTGTAGATTCCCATTTTTCCATCTGTTTCCAGCAAAACCCCAGTATGCCAGTCCAGATACCTGCCAACAGCTTTTTGCTCTGTTTCAGTCATGGGGCAATTCTTTGTTTCTGCCAGAAGCCCCAGTGCAGCCATACATGCAAAGTATGGATTAACATCTCCGGCTTTACTTCCATTCATATAGATTTCGCCTTCAGGGCCCTGATTCTCAAGGATCCACTTTTTTTCTCTGGTCAGGACGGTTTCCAGCCATTCCTGCCGGACAGATATTTCTTTTCTCAGGTTCTGATAATAAGCAAACATAAACACAATGCACACAGTTATGCAAAATATAATAAGTCCCATCACATTCTTTCGATGTTTCACTTTTCTTTTGCATTGGCTCTGCTTATGCTTATGCATCTATATCCTCCAGGATTTTTCTGATTTTGATACTTGCAGTCCCATCACCATAAGGGTTTCTAGCCTCACTCATTTTTCTGTATGTCTCCGGCTCTGTAAGAAGCCGCCTGCATTCTCTGTAAATATCCTCCATCTTCGTGCCTACAAGCTTTAAGGTTCCTGCTTCCACACCTTCCGGACGCTCTGTTGTATCCCGCATGACCAGTACCGGTTTTCCCAGTGCAGGAGCTTCTTCCTGAATTCCGCCGCTGTCTGTCATGATCAGATAACTGGCTTTCATCAGGTTATGGAATTCCACCACATCCAGTGGTTCGATCAGGTGTATTCTCTCGCATCCACCAAATTCCTCATCTGCGATCTTCCTGACCTGCGGATTCAAATGTACAGGATAAATAACCTTCACATCTGTAAATTCTTCCACGATCCTGCGTATAGCCCGGAACATATCACGCATGGGCTCTCCCAGATTCTCCCTTCTGTGTGCTGTTACAGCAATCAGTCTGCTGCCTTTTGCCCATTCTGTTTCCGGATGATAAAAATCACTTCGCACCGTATAGTGCAAAGCATCAATTCCTGTATTTCCTGTGACAAAAATCT
>ENA-UOJJ01001323-UOJJ01001323.1-human-gut-metagenome-genome-assembly--contig:-CS66-NODE-1323-length-36933-cov-14.878464_pt1 | contig 36933 bp, 21 predicted proteins | sample MGYA00242343_ERZ723890 | MGnify/ENA metagenome assembly ERZ723890
CATCTTGGTCTTGCCCGAACCCTTGATCTGGATAACCACGCCGCGGAAACTCTGCACGCGCTCCTTGTTACCCTCGACGATCTTGTACGATACGGTGATCGTATCGCCTGCCTTGAACTGGGGCACGTCGGCCTCGCCCTTCGTCCACAACTGCTCGTTTACGAGCTTGATGATTGCATCCTTGTTCATAGCTGCAACTTTCGTTTAATGATTTCAGCGCTCAACATTGCCGCTGTGCCGGGGCTACCATACCGGCCCATTGTCCGGTAATCCCGCATCCGGATTCTCCGCCGCAGCCTCGGAATCCTCCGCCTTCGACCCTGCACCCTATGCAAGAGGTTGTTACACTCCCTTTGGGGAGGGCAAAGGTAAACAAAAATTCCGATTCCCGCCAAATCTTTCCGTCGAAAAACGCCGGCGGCGGGAAAAACGGTTTCGGACGGTGCGCCGCGACCGCCGTCCGGAACGATGAATCCGACCCCGCAGGGCCGGATTCGCATGGTTGTTCGCAGTCGTCGGGCGTTATGTCGGAATCGGTGATATACCATCCGTTGCGGTCTTCGTAGCGGTAGCGGCGCTTCGGTTTCTGTGTCCGCCGGACGGGTCGCATCGTCGATCCGCAGCGGAACTTTGGCGTTCGGCTCCGCCGCGAACTCGTCCGTCGCCTATACGAAGGGATACTTCACGACTTCGGCTTTCAGCAGACGGCCGCGCACCTCGACGGCGATCACCGTTCCCGGTGCGGCGTGCTCCGCCGTGACGTAACCCAGGCCGATGCCGACTTTCAGCGACGGCGACATTGTGCCCGACGTGACATGGCCGATTTCGGCACCCTCGACGGTTTTGAGCGGATAGCCGTGGCGCGGAATGCCGCGGTCGATGAGCTTGAATCCGACCAGTTTGCGTTTCACCCCTTCGGCTTTGAGCCGTTCCATGCGGTCGCGGTCGATGAACTCCTTGCCCTCGGCGAACTTGGTGATCCAGCCCAGTCCCGCTTCGAGCGGCGAAGTGGTGTCGTCGATATCGTTGCCGTAGAGGCAGAACCCCTTTTCCAACCGCAGCGTGTCGCGGGCACCCAATCCGATGTTTTTCAGTCCGTACTCCTCGCCGGCCTTCCACAGTGCCTCCCACAACCGGTCGGCGTCGGCGTTGTAGGCGTAGATCTCGCAGCCGCCCGAGCCGGTGTACCCCGTGATCGAGAGGATAGCCTCGCAGCCAGCGACCTCGGTCTGTTCGAAGGTGTAGTAGGGCATCTGCTCGACGGGATGATCGACCAGCTTCTGTACGATCTTCATCGCCAGCGGCCCCTGTACGGCCAGCTGGCAGATGTCGTCCGAAGCGTTTTCCAGTTCGGTGCCCGGCCGCATCCCGAAGGCTTCGCCCTCGCGGCAGATGTGGGCCCAGTCCTTGTCGGTGTTGGCCGCATTGACACAGAGCATGTATTTCTCGTCCGTGAACTTGTAGACCAGAATGTCGTCCACGATGCCGCCCCGTCCGTTGGGCATGCAGGAGTACTGCACCTTGCCCGGAAAGAGTTTGGACACGTCGTTGGTGGTGATGCGTTGCAGCAGATCGAGCGCCTTGGGGCCCTTGACCCAGATTTCGCCCATGTGGCTCACGTCGAAGACGCCCGCGCCCTGACGCACGGCGAGGTGTTCGTCGTTGATGCCCGTGAATTCGATGGGCATGTCGTATCCCGCGAATTCGGCCATCTTCGCGCCGGCCGCGACGTGATACTTGTGAAAAGCGGTGGTTTTCATAGCTGTTATGTGTTTTTTCGTGTTTACTCCCTGCGTTTGACGCCCAGCCGCGGACAGCGGTGGAACTCCTTTTCGCGGTCGAACAGGTAGCGGTAGGTGGTGTGCACCTTGTGCAGCGATGCGCAGACGTAGGTCTGGATCATGCGGTTCATCACGGGGTTGAAGTCGCCGATCCATGCCAGCTCCATCGTCTTGTAGCGGCTCTGGCTCTCTTCGAGGAAGTGCCAGAATTTGGTCATGATGCCCGACTCGACCCCTTTGCCGTGGAATTCGGGGGTGATGCCGAAGATGATGCCGAAGATGCGGTCGCACGAGCGGCGCACTTTCAAATCCCACATCAGCCGCAGTTTCTGCCACCAGCCGAATTTGCCGTTGAACTTGCCGATCAGGCGGTTGAGGTCGGGCACGGTGATGAAGAATCCGATCGGTTCGTCGTTGAAGTAGGCGAAGATGATGATGTCGGGATCGATGATCGATTTCATCGACCGCATGAGTTGCTGCGCCTGCGCCTTGTCCATCGGCTTGACGCCCGAAAAGAGCGCCCACGCCTTGTTGTAGATGATGCGGAAGTTTTCGGCCGCCTCTTCCAGATTGCGCATGTCGATGTTTTCGAAGCGGTAGCCCGGCGTGGCCATGAGCCGTTCGGTGCGGGCGAAGATCTGCCGGTTGGCCTCCGAATCGTTCACGCGCCAGATGTAGGTGTTCTGGTTGAAGTAGTTGCGGAACCCGTAATGTTCGAACAACTCCTTGTAGTAGGGCGGATTGTAGGGGTTGGCGTAGAGGGGCTGGAATTCGTAGCCTTCGACGAGCAGTCCCCACCACGTGTCGCGCGGGCCGAAGTTGATCGGGCCGTCCATGGCCTCCATGCCGCGGCTGGCCAGCCACATGCGCGCCGCGTCGAAGAGCAGGTCGGCGACCTCCTGGTCGTTGATCGCCTCGAAGAAGCCGCAGCCGCCGGTCGGCTGCTCCTCGATGGCCGCCTGTTCGCGGTTGTAGAAAGCGGCGATGCGCCCCACCACCTCGTTCTTGCGGTTGCGTACCAGCCAGCGAATTGCTTCGCCGTCGCCGAAAAGCGGATTGCGGGCGGGATCGAAGACCTTTTCGATATCCTCGTCGAGTGGGCACACCCAGTTGCGGTTGCCTTTGTAGATGCGTTTGGGCAGGTTCAGGAATTCGCGCGCCAACTGGGGCGAGGTTACCTCCTGCAAGGTATATTTCGACTTGTTCGCCATCGGGAAAGAAGTTTATATCATACAAAGATACGAATAAGTGAGGGCAATGTCAAATTTATTCGGACATTGCCGAGCGAAAGTAGCTTCGGCGCAGTCAAAAATACGAAAAAGTTTGGAAAGTAAATAAATCATCGTTGCGCGGAGCGCACCATAACTTCCGCATTGCACCGGAGGAGGGAACGGATCGGACGAAGGAGGGAACGCCCGTCGTTCACACGATCGCTCCGGGCTCTCGCGCCGGTGTCGCCGCTGCTTCCGCTTTTTTCGCGGTGCATTCGGACAGGCATCCGGCCCGAAGCGAGTTTCAGCCGCGGTCTGACCGGACGCGACACGGAGGAAATTGTCCGATTCCCGAGCCCTGCGGCGGGAATTCCTTGGAGAATGCGAAACAAAACGTTATATTTGTTGAGGCTTACCGACTTTTAGGATTCGAAAGATGCGCTGGTATTCGAACATGAGCGGGAACGGCGGATTTTTCACGAAAAACGAACGAACGAATGAAATACAACGCAGAGACAGGGCCGACGGACGGCGAACGGACATCGGGCTACGAGTTCATGAAGCACCGCATCCGCAAGATTCTGCTGGTATGTTGCAGCTACGACGGGTACATTCTGGAAGAGGACGGCCATATCGAGCAGCAGATCAACCAGGAGTACATCGACCTGAACATGTCCAACCCGCCGGCGCTGCTGCGCGTCAGCTCGACGGCCGAGGCGCTCGACCTGCTCCGCGAGGACGATCGGTTCGACTTCATCCTCACGATGTACAACGTGGGCGAACCCGACGTGTTCGACTTCGCCAAGATCGTCAAGGAGCGCCACCGGCATATCCCTGTCGTGTTGCTGACCAGTTTCTCGAAGGACATCTACCGCCGTATCGACGAGCGCGACGCTTCGGGCATCGACTACATCTTCTCGTGGAGCGGCAATACCGATCTGGTGATCGGCATCATCAAACTCATCGAGGATGCGATGAACGCCGAGGAGGACATCCTCACAGGGGGCGTGCAGGCCATCCTGCTCGTCGAGGACTCGGTGCGTTTCTATTCGACCTATCTGCCGGCGCTCTACAAGCTGATCCTGCAACAGAACACCGAGTTCCTGAAAGACGCCTTCAACGAACAGCAGCAGATCCTGCGCAAGCGCGCCCGTCCCAAAATCCTGCTGGCGACCAATTACGCCGATGCCGTGGCGCTCTACGAGCGATATAAGAAAAACCTGCTGGGCGTCATCTCGGACGTGGGGTTTGTGCTGCACAAGGGCGACTCCCCTTCGACCGAGAAGCTCGACGCGGGCATCGACCTGTGCCGGCTGGTGAGGGCCGACAACCCGTTGATGCCGGTGCTGCTGCAATCGTCGCAGACGGCCTTCGCTGCGCAGGCGCGCGAGTTGGGTGCAGGGTTCATCGCCAAGAATTCGAAGACGCTGTTGCAGGAGTTGTCGGACTTCATCGCCGCTCGGTTCGCCTTCGGCGATTTTCTCTTCAAAGACCTCTCGACGGGGCGTGTGATCGGCCGGGCGAAGGATCTCCACGAGATGCAGCGGCTCGTCGCGTCGGTTCCCGACGACGTCTTCGAGTACAACACCTCGCAGAACAACCTTTCGAAATGGCTCTACTCGCGCGGACTGTTTCCGCTGGCCGCGTCGATCCGCCAGCTCAACAAGAGCCATTTCCGGACGACCGAAGAGCATCGCGCGGCGCTCGTGACGCTCATCCGCGACTACCGCACGCTGCTGGGGCAGGGCGTGGTGGCCAAATTCGATCCCGCGACCTACTCCGACGCCATCGCTTTCGCGCGTATCGGCGAGGGGTCGCTCGGCGGCAAGGCGCGCGGACTGGCCTTCATGAACAGCATGCTGGTGAAATACTGCCAGTACGCCAAGTACGAGAACGTCCGCGTGACGATTCCCCGCACGGTGGTGGTGGCGACCGACTATTTCGACGCCTTCATCCGCAACAACGGGCTGGAATACGTGCTCACCACCGAGATGACCGACGAGGAGATTCTCTCGGAGTTCGTCAGTTCGACGCTTCCCTACAAGCTGCGCGAGGCGCTGAAAGCCTACGTGCGCACGGTGAGCGGGCCGCTGGCGGTGCGGTCGTCGTCGAAGCTGGAAGATTCGCACTACCAGCCCTTCGCCGGCATCTATTCGACCTATATGATCCCCTATACGGAGGGGAACGAAGACCGCCAGCTGCGTCTGTTGCAGAAGGCGATCAAGAGCGTCTACGCATCGACCTATTTCGCGGCGTCGAAGGCCTACGTGCAGTCTTCGCAGAACTTGATCGCCGAGGAGAAGATGGCCGTCGTGATCCAGGAGGTGTGCGGCACGGAGCAGGACGGGCTCTTCTTCCCCACGCTCTCGGGCGTGGCTCGGTCAATCAACTACTACCCCATAGGCGACGAGACGCCCGAAGAGGGGGTCTGCAACATCGCCCTCGGACTGGGCAAGCTGGTCGTCGACGGCGGCCGCACGCTGCGTTTCTCGCCCCGCTACCCGCAGAAGGTGCTGCAAACCTCCACGCCCGAACTGGCGCTGCGCGATACGCAGAACGAGGTGCTGGCGCTCGACCTGCGCCCCGAAGCGTTCCGCACGTCGACCGACGATGCGGTCAACATCCGGCGGCTGACGCTGCGCGAGGTGGCTCCGATGCGCCAGACACGCTTCGTGGCTTCGGTGTGGGACCGCGAGAACGACCGCATCTCCGATTCGCCGATGGACGAGGGGCGCAAGGTGATTACCTTCAACGCCATTCTCAAATACAACACCTTTCCGCTGGCGGACATCGTGCGCGACATCCTGCGTCTGGGCGTCGAGGAGATGCGCTGTCCGGTCGAGGTGGAGTTCGCCGTCAACATGGACGTCCCTTACGGGCAGCAGCGGATCTTCAATCTGTTGCAGATCCGCCCGATCATCGACAACAACGACAACCGCGCGCTCGACTGGCGCCGCGTGCCGACCGACGATGCGCTCATCTATGCCCGAAACGCGCTGGGCGTGGGCAACATGAACGACATCCGCGACATCGTCTACGTGAAGCCCGAACGTTTCGACTCGCTCTCGACGCAGGCGATCGCGGGCGAGCTCGACGCGCTCAACGCGCGGATGCGCGAAGCCGGTCGCGGTTACATCCTCGTCGGGCCGGGGCGGTGGGGGTCGAGCGATCCCTTTCTGGGCATTCCGGTCAAGTGGCAGCAGATCACCGAGGCGCGCGTGATCGTCGAATGCGGATTGGAACGCTTCCGCGTCGAGCCGAGCCAGGGGACGCACTTTTTCCAGAACGTCACTTCGCTGGGCGTGGGTTATCTGACGATCAACCCCTTCATGGGCGACGGGCGGTTCGATGCGGAGCGGCTCGGTGCGATGCCGGCGGCCGAGGAGGGCGAATATCTGCGGCGCGTGAGCTTCCCCGCGCCGCTGTGGGTCTATATCGACGGGCGCTCCAACAAGGGGATCGTGCGCACCGAACCTCCCGCCGGGGAGGAGTAGACGCGACGCGGAGGCGGGCGTCCTGCGGGACGGCCCCGCAAATGTATCGAACGGTCGAAACAAAAAAAGAAGAAAACGATGGCGGACAACTATCTCGAACGAAGAATGGAGGCTTATCGGGCGCAGCCGGCGGCGCAACCGCGTCGGGCGGCGACGCTGGAACGGCTGCTGACCAGGAACCGCAGCGTGCGCGGTTACGACGCCCGGTTCGTCGTGCGGGCGGACCAGCTCCGCAGCATCGTCTCCGTCTGTACGAAAATCCCTTCTGCGCGCAACCAGCAGGTATTGCGCTTCCGGCTCGTGCTGGCGGACGAGGCTCCCGGGGTGCTGGCGCACGTCCGCATGGGCGGTGCGCTGCCCGAACTGCATCTGCCGCTGGCGGGCACGGAACCCAACGCCTTCATCGTCGTCTGTTCGACGGTGCCCGAAGACCGCTGGGTCGACATCGATCTGGGCATCGCCGTGCAGAGCATGTTGCTCCGTGCCGTCGAGATCGGGCTCAACGGGCTCTGTATCGGCGCGTTCGACCGCGACGCGATTCGGACGAGGCTGCGGCTGCCCTGCGAACCGCTGCTGATCCTCGCCGTCGGAAAGAGCGCCGAACGGATCGAGCGGGTCGAGATCGGCGCCGGCGGCGATCGGCGTTACTATCGTTCGGAGGGCGTCCACTATGTCCCCAAGATTCGGGCCGAGGAGCTGATTATCGATTCGGATTCGGCGGAAACCGGCGATAAATCGTAAAAATAATAGCTCTGCCGGTTACATATCGTCGGAAATTTGTTTATATTTGTAATGATCGAAAACGATTATCGCCGACCAATCCTAAATAACGATGATACTATGGATGTGAACAAACTTATGGCTGAACTCGAGCGCAGGCACCCGGGTGAAAGCGAGTATTTGCAGGCCGTCCGCGAGGTACTGACGACCGTCGAGGAGACCTACAACCGGCATCCCGAATTCGAGGCGAACAAGATCGCCGAGCGGATCGTCGAACCCGACCGCAGTTTCACCTTCAAGGTGGTGTGGGTCGACGACAGGGGTTGCGTGCAGGTCAACACCGGTTACCGCTTCCAGTTCAACAACGCCATCGGCCCCTACAAGGGCGGGCTGCGGTTCCACCCTTCGGTCAACCCCTCGATCCTGAAATTCCTCGGCTTCGAGCAGATCTTCAAGAACGCGCTGACGACGCTCCCGATGGGCGGTGCGAAGGGCGGTTCGGACTTCAACCCCAAGGGCAAGTCCGACGCCGAAGTGATGCGTTTCTGCCAGGCCTTCATGGTCGAACTGTGGCGCCACATCGGCCCCGAGACCGACGTTCCGGCCGGTGACATCGGCGTGGGCGGCCGCGAGATCGGCTACCTCTACGGCATGTACCGCAAGCTGGCGCGCGAGAATACGGGCGTGCTCACGGGCAAGGGGATGACCTACGGCGGTTCGCTCATCCGTCCCGAGGCGACGGGCTTCGGCGCCGTCTATTTCCTGCGCCAGATGCTCGAAACGGCCGGTATGGAGATCGAAGGGAAGGTGATCGCCATCTCGGGCTTCGGCAACGTGGCGTGGGGCGTGGCGACCAAGGCGACCGAACTGGGCGCGAAGGTCGTGACGATCTCGGGCCCCGACGGCTACATCTACGATCCGGCCGGACTGGACAAGGAGAAGATCGCCTACATGCTCGAACTGCGCGCGTCGAACAACGACGTGGTGGCCCCCTATGCCGACAGGTTCGCCGGCTCGACCTTCTTCGCGGGGCGCAAGCCGTGGGAGCGGAAGGTCGACATCGCCATGCCGTGCGCCACGCAGAACGAGCTCGACGGCGAGGATGCCGAGCAACTGATCGCCAACGGAGTGAAGGTCGTGGCCGAGGTCTCGAACATGGGCTGCCGCCCCGAGGCGATCGACGCCTTCATCGCGGCGAAGATCCCCTACGGGCCGGGCAAGGCGGTCAACGCCGGCGGCGTCGCCACGTCGGGATTGGAGATGAGCCAGAACTCGATGAAATACAACTGGACGGCCGAGGAGGTCGACGCGCGGCTGCACCACATCATGTCGTCGATCCACCACGCCTGCCTGGAATACGGCACCGAGGAGGGTTATATCAACTACATGAAGGGCGCCAACATCGCCGGCTTCATGAAGGTCGCCAAGTCGATGGTCGAGCAGGGCGTGCTCTGATACCGGCCGCGGCCGCGAAGATGCCTTCTGCCGTTCGGCGGTTGGCCGTCGGCAGGCGACATGACGTCTGAACGAAACGCATCCGGACATCGCTGCGATATCCGGATGCCTCTTTATATCCGGTCGAACCGGTGCGTGCGTCGGCCGATCCGCAGTCCGGCGGATTTCAGGGTGCCGGCGGGAACCGCTGCTGCTTTCGGATAATCTTGCCGCTTCGGGATACGCCCTCGATAGAGATGTCATAATCGGCGGGAGCATCGGTGGTATAAAACTCGACGGTAGCCTGCCCCAGATCATCGAGCTTGACGACAGGATTCCAGTAAAGCGTCGTGCGATAGTCGGGTGTATTGGTTCTACGTTTCTCTTCGGTGTCGTATGTCGGAGAGTAAAACTCCGCAGGGGTTTGATAACCCAATGGCGTCACTACGCTTACGTCCGGCGATGGTGCAGCGGCATACGCTTCGGCCAGCGCTTTTCCCTTTTTCATGGTAATGGCTATGATGCCGCCTTTGAGGTTCGTCCCCCAATAGGTCGTCTGGTTGCGGTCGATCAGGTCGATACGTGCTACCTGTTCGATCGGGTAATACAAACAATCGGGGACATTATCAAAATCATCGAAATACTGCATACCTCGTTTCCATTCGTCATTTTGTACTTTTTCTCTATAGTCTGCAGCTGCTTGTCTGAGATCTGAAGCAGAACCGCCATTCCGTGCAATATTTCCTATTGCAACCAAAGCTCTCAAAGCACCTGCGGAGATTGCTTTGCCAGAGTCGTAATCCAAACTATTTACTTCCCTTCCATCTTGCTTTTCAGATAACATACCAACCGTTTCCTCTAATCTTCCGTCGACCATAAAGGCCGGTTTGTGCCCACGGTATAATACCCTTCGTCCCATGACCTGCATTCCGGGCATCTTCTCGATGAAGTCGAGGATCGTCCCTGCGCTGACCTCCTTGATCTGCTCGGCGTTCCACGACCGTGCGGCCAGGCGGTGTTCCGGCGCGTTTTCGTCGATGTCGTCGTCCCAGGGTTTTGCCGTCACGACCACGGTGTCGATGACGATATTCCGCATGTCTGCCGTGCCGCGCTGCTCGATATACCTTCGCGCCTGCGCCACGTAGGTCGGATCGGGCTGCCGCAGGCGTGGCAGCGTGCGGTATTCGGGAAACGAATCGGGAGTGATGAGAATCCGCGCGTCGGTGATCGTCCGCCCTCGGACGGTGGGGCGCAGCACGAAGGTCGTGCTGTCGGGGAAGTCGAACCCGTTGAGTGCGAACGACCCGTCCTCGGCGATGGGAGCCGAGGTGGCGTAGCCGCTCTGGGGTACCAGCAGCCGCATCGTGTAGCGGTCGAGCTTCTTCTTTTTGGAGAACATGGCCGTGCGCTCGATGCGTCCCGCGATCTCCTGTCCCGCCTCCAACGGGTAATAAGGCTCCTTGTATTCGTCGCGCAGGAGCTTCGGCACGTCGTACCTGCGCCAGCCCTGCGTAAGCAGCAGTTCGTCGAGCCCCTCGTCGCCCTGCGCGTTGTCGGGCGCGAAGTACCAGTCGGGGTCTTCGATCACACCGCGCAGCTCGGAAGAGAGCATCAGCGTGGAGTAGATGCCCGCCGTCGCTACGGGAGCCGCCGCCTTGCGGTCGGTGACGGCGACGGCGAAGTCGCCCTGTGCGGGTCGGCGTTTGGTGTCGTGCACCTCGAAATGCAGCGTTACCTTCGAACGCTGCTGCAACGTGCCCTCCTGCCGCATCGTCACCTCGGTCTCTTCGTCGCGGCGGTTGAAGACCAGCCGCTCGGAGTAGGCTTCGCCCGTGGGGCTGAGCAGCAGGATCTGGTAGAGGCCGCCCGGCAGTTCGTCGCGCAGGAAGGTGAGCGATGCGTGCTGCGGGTTCCACTCCTTGTAGTAGCACTGCGTGCCGCAGCGGTGGACGAGGAGCTTCAATCCCTGCGGCCGCCACTTTTTAGCCGAACGGACGGATACGACGAAGGAGGTGTCGTTGGGCTCGACGCGCAGGACGAAGGTGAAGTCGTTGGCCTCGGGCAGATCGAAGCGCCGCGACTTGCCGCCCGATGTCTGGACGCATTCGGCCGTGTAGCGCCGGCCGGGCCGCGGCGTGAACTCGAACGACCCCATGCCGGCGTGGCGCGAGGCGAAACGCGCGACGGTGCGGCCACGGTCGTCGCGCACGGTTCCCGTCACCTGCCGCGAAAGTCCGTCCTTGCCCAGGGCCTTGAACCCCACGCGGCAGGGCTGTCCGTCGATGAGGTAGCCGCTTTCGGGGAAGAAGGCCACGTCGAAGGGGCCTGCCGCCGTGCGGCGCCGTCGTTTTTCGGGTTGTCGGTAGGGATTGACCGAAAGGGGTTTCGAGAAGAGATAGTCGCCGCCGAGGTTGCGCATGTAGAGCGTGTAGGCGCACAGCACGTATTCGTCCTGCGCGAGCGTCGCGGGCAGAGGCAGGTAGCCGGCATAGACGCCGCCGCGTTGCAGAATCTTGATGCGGCGCACGAGCAGGTTGTCCGTCGTGCGAAGCTCCACGTAGACGTAGCGGCTCGCCGTGAGCGGTTCGAGCGTCGCGGCGTCGACGCAGTGCGCACGCAGCCACACCGTGTCGCCCGCGATATAGGCGTCGCGGTCGGTCGTCACGTGGATCTTCTCCTGCGGAAAATTACGGATTTGCTCCAAAAACGGGTTCTTCTGCGCGTGCAGCGCTTGGAGCGTTCCCAGCAGGAACAGTGCCGCAGCACTCAAAATGCCCCCCCCCTCCATATCGTATCATAGCTGTTCGAATTGCCTAACTATCCGCAAGATAATAAAAATTTGCGGATCGTGCAAATCGGTAGCGCAAGAGGCGGGGCGGCTCGTGGTGATCTTTTGCTCCGCCAGCCTCGGGGAGCGGCAAAAGCGCGGCGGGAACTCCGTGCGATTATCGACCGCCGATCGGTTTTTCGGGCGGCGTCATGCGTTTGAGCCGTCCGTAGACGTAGACGAAGGCGGGGACGAGGAAGAGGTCGGCGGCGATCCACGCCGTGGGATCGCCGAAGCAGACGGCGATGTAGCCCAGGGCCGGTACGGCCCACAGGCTGACCGCCGTGCGGGCGATCATCTCCGAGACGCCCGACAGCATCGCCAGATTCGTGTAGCCTGCGCCCTGGATCGTATAGCGCAGGATGCAGAGCAGGCCGAGCACCGGCAGGAAATAGCTCGCCACGTGGAGGAACAGCCGCGTGTCGGCGAGAATCTCGCTCTGCGACGGATCGATGAAGAGCCGCGCCAGCAGGTCGGAACCGGCCATCAGCACGACGAAGGCGAAGAGTGCGTAGCCGAGCATCAGCCCCGCGGCGACCTTGATGCCCTGCCAGATGCGTTCGGGCTTCACGGCGCCGTAGTTGTGGCCCGTGTAGGTGGCCATCGCCATGCCGAGGCTCTCGAAAGGCGAGATGACGAACATCTTGATGCGCACGCCGGCCGTGAAGGCCGCCACGCAGGCCGAGCCGAGGGCGTTGTTGGCGCTTTGGAGCATGATGCTGCCGATGGCCGTGATCGAGAACTGCAATCCCATCGGCAGTCCGATCGCCAGCAGCGTGCGGGCGTGCCGCGAGCGGAACCGCCGTTCGTCGCGCGTGCTGCGCAGAATCTCGAAATGGCGGTGCATGTAGGCGAAGCAGAGCGCGGCTGAAACGCCCTGCGAAACGACTGTCGCCACGGCCGCTCCCAGCACGCCCCAGCCGAGCGTGAGGATGCAGAAGAGGTCGAGCGCGATGTTCAGCACCGTCGAGAAGAGCAGGAACCAGAAGGGCGTGCGGCTGTCGCCCAATGCGCGGATGATGTTCGACAGCAGGTTGTAGAAGAAGGTGCAGGGGATGCCGATGAAGGTGACCAGCAGGTAGAGGTAGGCGTCGCGGAAGATGTTGTCGGGGGTGCGCATCGCATGCAGGATGTCGGCGCACCAGATGCTTGTGACGATCGCCACGGTCACCGAGATGCCGACGGCCAGCCGCAGGGCGTTGGCCACGTAGCGGCGCATGTCGGCGTAGTCGCGCGCGCCGAAGCGCTGCGCCACCGGAATGCCGAATCCGCAGCAGCAGCCGTTGCAGAATCCCAGGATGAGGAAGATCACCGAACTGCTGGCGCCTACGCCCGCCAGGGCGTCGATCCCCAGAAACTGGCCCACGATGGCCGCGTCGACCAGCGAATAGGTCTGTTGCAGCAGGTTGCCCAGCAGCAGGGGCAGCGTGAAATTGAGAATCAGGGGCAGCGCCGGCCCCGTGGTCATCTCCCGGGATGTCGTCATAGTGAAAAAACCTCTCGCCTAAACCGCAGCAAAGATACGCAAACGGATGCGAAAGTGGTACGTTCGGCCGGCGATTTCGTCCGAAAAACGGCGGGCGGCCTTTCGGAACCGCCCGCAGAGGTTATCGTGCGTCGCGGCACGAACACGTCTGCCGTCGCCGCAGGGCGCGGATCGCCTCGCCGCCCAGTGCGATGAGCGAGGTGAGCCCCACGATCCAGGCCCACTCCTGCCACGAGAGCGGGACGGTGCGGAAGACCTCGCCGCCCAGTTCGACGATGAGCCATTGCCCCAGCGCGATGAGCGCCAGCACGGTGAGGAACGTCCGGCTGTGCGCGATGCCGTGGCTCGCCGCGCATTCGGCTTCGAATCCTTTGGCGTTGAACAGGTTCCAGAATTGCAGGAAGACGAAGGTCGTGAAGAATACCGTGAGCTGGCGCACGGTGGGCTCGCCCGTCGTGTAGAGCCACCAGCCGAGCATTCCGAGCAGGACGACCACGAAGATCGAGCCGCAGGTGGCGATCGTGCGCACCATCGCCCGCGAGACGATGCTCGCATCGCGCCGGCGGGGGCGTTCGCGCATCACTTCGTGCTGCGGCGGCAGCGATGCCATGGCCATGGCCGCCAGCGTGTCCATGATGATGTTGACCCACAGGATCTGCGTCACCGTGAGCGGCATTTCGGTCTCCATGACCGAGCCGGCGAGGAAGACGACGATCGCCGCGAAGTTGATCGTGAGCTGGAAGAGGATGAACCGCTGGATGTTGCGGTAGAGCGAGCGCCCCCACATGACGGCCGTTGCGATCGAGCGGAACGAATCGTCGAGCAGCGTGATGTCGCTGGCGTCCTTGGCCACCGATGTGCCCGAACCCATCGAAAGGCCCACGTTGGCGAAGTTGAGCGCCGGCGCGTCGTTCGTGCCGTCGCCCGTCACGGCGACCACCTCGCCCTGCTGCTGCAACAGCCGCACGAGCCGCTGTTTGTCGAGCGGCCGCGCCCGCGAGAGGATTTTCAGCGAACCGATGCGGGCGAGCAGCTCTTCGTCGCTCGCGGCTTCGAACTCGATGCCCGTCATGCGGTTGCGATCCGTATCTTCGGCATCGTTCCACAGTCCGATCTGGCGGGCTATTTCGGTGGCGGTGGCGGCCGTGTCGCCCGTCACGATCTTGACGGCGATGCCGGCCGACATGCACTCCGCTACGGCGGCGGGAACCTCTTCGCGCACGGGATCGGCGATCGCCGCGACGGCCGCCAGGCGGTACGGCTCCTCCGCCTCTTCGATCCGCGAGGCGTTCGTCGGGACGTAGGCCAGCGCCAGCGTGCGCATGGCGCGGCGCTGCATACCCAGCAGTTGTTCCTGAATTTCGGCGGGGACCGTCGCGGCGTCGCAGCGGGCGAGCACCACTTCGGGCGCACCCTTTATGAGCAGAAACCGCTCCCGTGTATCGCATCGCTCAATGAGCGTAGCCATGTATTTGCGTTCGGTCGAGAAGGTCAGCCGGTCGAGAATCCGCACCCCTTCGCGCAGTGCGGCGTAGTCGCCGTTTTCGCGCCGGAGCCATTCGAGCAGCGCGCCTTCGGTGGGGTTGCCCAGCGGACGGCCGTCGGCGTCGAGGAAGGCGGTCGAGTTGGCCGCCACCGACTCGCCGAGCAGCCGCTCGTCGGGAAGCCCGTAGCGGATGATCTCCTGCACGCGCATCCGGTTCTGGGTGAGCGTGCCCGTCTTGTCGGTGCAGATGACCGTCACGGCACCCATCGTTTCGCAGGCGTGCATCTTGCGCACGAGATTGTTGGTTTTGAGCATCCGCCGCATCGAGAGCGCCAGCGAGAGGGTGATGCTCATCGGCAGCCCTTCGGGAACGGCCATGACGATCATCGCCACCGAGACCATGAAGCAGTTGAGCACGATGCGCACCACGTGGGGCCACGGCGCATCGGCCAGCCCTTCGACGAGGAAGGCCTTGCCGATCAGAATGACGAAGATCAGCACCGACAGCGCGATGCCCACCTTGCCGATCTGCCGCGAAAGGCGTGTCAGCTGGCGGTGCAGCGGCGTCTGTTCGCCGCTCTGGACGGTCGCCTGTTCGGTGACGCGGCCCGCTTCGGTGGCGTCGCCGACGGCCGTGACGACCATGCGGCCGTATCCGTCGCGCACGGTCGTGCCGCGCAGCAGCCGGTTGGAGGGGTAGGTCGCTTCGGGGTCGAAGAGCTCCTCGTCGACGTACTTCGCCGTTTCGGGTTCGCCCGTGAGCGTCGACTCGTCCATTTGCAGCGATACCGCTTCGACCAGTTCGCCGTCGGCCGGCACCGTCTCGCCCGCTTCGAGGCTTACGAGGTCGCCGACGACGACTTCGCGGCGCGGAATCTCGCGCATCACGCCTCCTCGGCGTACCTTGACGGGCTGCTCGTCGTTTACACGGTTGAGCCGGCGGAACCGCCGCATGGCGTCCCACTCGAAGAGAAATCCCACGCAGGTGGCCAGCAGGATGGCGCAGAGGATGCCGATGGTTTCGGTGAAGTTGCCTTCCATGAAGGCCATGGCCAGCGACAGGGCTGCGGCGACGAGCAGCACGATGATGATCGGGTCGCGGAACTTCTCCGCGAGCAGCCGCCACGCCGAATCGTCGCGTTGCGGCGTGATGATGTTTTCGCCGTGGGCGGCGCGGCTTGCGGCCACCTCTTCGGGGGTGAGACCTTGCGGGTTGTAGGGGATCATATCCGGTTGTTTTCTGACTTGCAAAAATAATCGATCCGTCGTGCATTCGCGCGGCATGGGGCGAGATTTAACGGTTCGTTAATATCCGCCGTATGTTAACGAATCGTTAAGTCGACGGGAACTGCCGCGTCGAAGCGTCGAGGCGGATGGCGATGAAGAGCAGGATGGTGAAGGCCAGCAGCGACGATCCCCCGTAGCTCATGAAGGGGAGCGGAATACCCATGACGGGCATCAGCCCGATCGTCATGCCCACGTTGACCAGCACGTGGAAGAGCAGGATCGCCGCCACGCTGTAACAGTAGACCCGCCCGAAAGGCTCCTCCTGCCGTTCGCCCATTTTCATCAGCCGCAACAGCAGCAGGCACATGACGCCGAGCACCGCGACGGCGCCCAGAAACCCCCACTCCTCGCCGACGGTGCAGAAGATGAAGTCGGTGTGTTTTTCGGGCACGAAGTTGTATTTGATCTGCGTTCCTTGCAGGAACCCCTTGCCGAAGAGGCCGCCCGAGCCGATGGCGATTTTCGACTGGTTGACGTTGTAGTCGATCCCCTGCGGTTTGTCGACGATGCCCAGGTAGCTCAGGATGCGCTCCTGCTGGTGCGGTTTGAGCACCGATTCGAAGATATAGTCGGTCGCCGGGACGAAGGCCATCGAAACGACGAAGAGTCCCGCCATGAGCAGGATGTTCATCAGCCGCGTGCGGTAGGCGTAGACCGCCACGATCGGCAGCGAAGCGAGCGTCACGGTCAGCAGGCTGCGGTAGATGTCCATCGTGCCGGGGGCGATGAGTCCCATGAACGACGAGAGGACGATGGCCGAGAGCGCCAGCGAGGCGAGGTAGACGATGCGCGAACGCCATCGGCCGTTCATCATCGCCTCCGACACCACGCAGATCAGGATCAGCAGCACCAGCAGCGTCATGGGCGTCAGCAGGAACGAAACGATGAAGAGCGCAGCGATGAGCAGAATCGGGATGCAGAGCCACTTGTTGAGTCCTTCGCGGTAGAGGACGAAGAGGAATGCACCCAGCACGATGCCCGAACCGGTGTCGTTTTGCAGAATGGTGAGCAGCATCGGGATGCCGACGATCACACCCACGCGCAGCAGATCGCCGAAGCGGTTGATCGAGAAGGAATAGTTGCTCATCACGCGCGCCAGCGCCAGCGCCGTGGCGATCTTGACGAACTCGACGGGCTGGATGCGCAGCGACCCCAGTTCGATCCATGACTTGGCGCCGTTGACCTCCTTGCCGGCGATCAATACGCCGATCATCACCACGATACCTATTATATATAGCGGATAGGCCCACATGTGGTAGTAGCGCACGTCGAGCAGCAGGACGACGAGCGCTACGACGAGTACGGCCGTCACCCACATGTACTGCTTGATGTAGAAGTGCGAGAAAGCGAAGAAATCGGCCGTCTCCTCATCGAACGAAGCGGCGGTGATGCAGATGCAGCCCGCCGCGACCAGCAGCAGGTAGTAGAGGACGGCCAGAAAATCGACCCCCTGGAACAGACCGCCTTTGATTCTACTTTGCATAGGAGGGATAATAGATTTGCATGTTCTTCACCCTATCGACGAGCCACGGGCGGGTGATCGTGTCGGTGAGGTAGTACTCCTCGACGAGCGAGGCGATCGGCAGGGCGATCGTGGCGCCGAATCCGCCGTTTTCGACGTAGACCGAGATCGCGATGCGGGGATTGTCCTTCGGTGCGAACGACAGGAAGGTCGAATGGTCGCGTCCCTGCGGGTTCTGGGCCGTGCCCGTCTTGCCGCAGACGTCCCAGCCGTCGAGCCGCGCCACGGTCGAGGTGCCGCCGACGTTCACGCCGCGCCACATTCCCTCGACGATCGGTTCGAAGTGTTTGGGGTCGATCATCGTATACTGCTTTTCGTAGAAACGGCGGTCGATCGAATCGCGCCCTTCGATGCGCTTGACGATGTGGGGGATGTAGTAGTAGCCCCGGTTGGCCAGGATGGCCGCGAAGTTGGCCATTTGCAGCGGCGTGCAGCCCAGTTCGCCCTGCCCGATCGAGAGCGAGATGACCGTCAGCGCGTTCCACGAACCGTGATAGACCCGGTCGTAGTATTCGCTCGACGGGACGTAGCCTGCCCCTTCGTCCAGAAAGTCGGATTCCAGCTTGCGGCCGAAGCCGAGGCTGTTGACGTAGGTTTTCCACATGTCGAAGCCGTGTTCGACGTCTTCGTAACGGCGGTTTTCGAGGATGTTGCGCAGCACGTAGCAGAAATAGGCGTTGCACGAGTTGGCCACCGCCCCGCGCAGGTCGAGCGGCGAGGCGTGGGCATGGCATTTCATCATGCGGTGGCCGTAGCGGAATCCGCCGTTGCAGGAGTAGCGGTCCGCCGGCGTGAGCACGCCCTCTTGCAGTCCGATGAGCCCCTGCACCAGCTTGAAGGTCGACCCCGGAGGATATTTCGCCTTCACGGCGCGGTTGAACATCGGCTGACGTTTGTTGTAGAGCATTTTCATGTAGTTGTTGCCCCTGTGGCGGCCTACCATTTCATCGGGGTCGAACGTGGGCGAGGAGACCATCATCAGGATCTCGCCCGTCGAAGGCTCGATCGCCACGGCGGCACCCACCTTGCCCCGCATCAGCTCTTCGGTGAAGGCTTGCAGGCGGGCGTCGATCGTCGTGACGATGTAGCTGCCCGGTTCGGGCAGTGAATCGAACATGCCGTCCATGTAGGAGCCCTTGACCACGCCGTGCGTGTCGATCTCGTTGATCTTGACGCCGTTCTTGCCGCGCAGTACCTCTTCGTAGGCCTTTTCGACGCCGCTTTGGCCGATGTAGTCGCCGGCGCGGTAGCGGGGGTTGCGTTTGAGCTGCGCGGCGTTGATCTCGCCTACGTCGCCCAGCAGGTTGCCGCCGATCTTGCGCGGATAGCTGCGTATGGTGCGGTAGACGGTGTAGAACCCCGGGAAGTTGTTTTCGTCGAAGCGCAGTTTCACTTCGCTGGAAATGAAATTGGTCACCATGTAGGGGATGCGGGGGCTCATGCGGGCGTTGCGCAGCGCGCGTTCGAGTTTGGTGCGGGAGATTCCCAGCAGGTCGAGCATTTGCAGCGTGTCGAATCCTTCGCGCGGCAGCTCGCGGTAGATGACCATCAGGTCGTAGCAGGCGCGGTTCTGCGCCAGGTACTCGCCGTTGCGGTCGAAGATTTCTCCGCGCGGCGGGTATTGGACGACGTGCCGCAGCGCGTTGCCGCGCGCCAGTTTTTCGTATTTCGGGTCGATGAGCTGGATGTAGGCCAGCCGCAGGATGATGACGCCGAAGATCAGCAGCACCACCGCTTGCAGCGTGCGCATCCGCACGTATCCTTTGCGGGAGTCGGTCATATGCGCGGCGAGAGTCGGGAGGTGAATACCTGTGCGATCAGCCAGCAGAAGAAGACGCCGACCGCGGCGCTCACGCCGAGCCGCAGCAGCGTCAGCAGCGCGTGCGACCACGAGAGCGCCTCCATGTAGAAGAAGATCGCGTTGTGGAGGACGACCGTCAGGGCGAGGTAGACCGTGAAGGACTTTTCGCCCAGCCGCCGTGCCGAGGGCACGCCGCCGTCGTGGACGTTCTCCTTGCCGCAGACGAAGTTGAGAAGGTGGATACGCACGAAGGCGACGAAGACCGTGGCGATCGTGTTCACGCCGGCGGCACCCATCGTCCAGTCCATCGCGAGCCCCATCGCGAGCCCCGCCAGAAGCATCCGGATCGGTGTGGTCTCCATCGGCAGCAGCGCGATGAAAACCACGTAGACCAGCGGGTTGAGGTAGACGCTCAGCGACAGGTTGTTGAACAGAAAGATCTGCAACAGCGCCGCCACCAGAAACAGAAGTGCGTATTGTAGGGTTCGGTACATAGCTCGGTCGAAAAGTCGGGGCGTGCCCCTCCGGTTTGTGTTAAATTCCCTCTTCCAATTGCCGTTGTTCGTTGTAGTCCTGATTCTTGACGAGCACCACGTCGTGCAGCGCCGTCATGTCGGCGGCCAGGCGGATGCGCACGTCGTAGGCCGTGCGGGTCTCGTTGAGTTCGAACTCCTCGACCGTGCCGATCAGGATGCCGGCCGGGAAGTAGCGCGAGAAACTCGTCGATACGATCGTGTCGCCCCGCTCCACGGCGGCATATTTCGACAGATCGCGCATACGGACGTGCTCCGCGTCGAAACCGTCCCAGTAGATCGAGCCGAAATGGCCGTCGCCCGCCACCTCGCCGCTGGCGCGGAACGAGGTATTGAGGATCGACACGGCCACCGAATAACGATCCGAACAGCTGACGATGTAGCCCACCATGGCGCCCGAAGGGGTGACGACGGCCGTTTCGGGCGATACCTCGAAATCGCGTCCCTTGTTGAGCGTCAGCAGGTTCTCCTGCTTGTTGATCGAGTTGGCCACGACGCGGGCGGTCGTGTAGCGGTAGGGACCCGCCAAGGGCGATCCCACCGTGTCGAGGGCGGCGAAGAGCGCCTGCTCGCGATAGAACGACAGTTCGTTTTCGAGCGCCGCGACACGTTCGAGCAGGCGTCGGTTTTCGTCGGGCAGGGCGAAGAAGCGCTTCACGCCGCGGAAAGCGCTGTGGATTCCGCCCGCCAGCCGGTTCGACTGCGTGAGGATACGTGCCTGCGTGAAGTGGGAGGAGTGCGCATAATAATTGATCGCCACCGCTTCGATGATGACGAACAGAAGCGCTACATAAGTGCTCCGCAGGAATTCGAGTAGTTTGTACACTTCTCCGGTCAGGGTTTGTCGGCGGGAGCTCCGGCGGACGAAGATTCCCGTTTCCGGCAGGGGCCTCAGCCTCCGCCCGCAAACGGGAACTGTTCCTGAGGTCGCCGCGGACCGCTTATTTCATCAGGAACGAGAAGCGGTCGATGTTTTTCAGTGCGATGCCCGTTCCGCGCGCGATGGCACGCAGCGGATCTTCGGCGATATGGAACGGCAGTCCCGTCTTCTCCGTAAGACGTCGGTCGAGGCCCTTGATAAGGGCGCCGCCGCCGGCCAGGTAGATGCCGTTCTTGACGATGTCGGCATAGAGTTCGGGCGGCATCGTTTCGAGCACCTTCATCAGCGCGGCGTCGAGTTTGATGAGCGATTTTTCGAGTGCGTAGGCGATTTCGTTGTAGTTGAGCGTGACGCTCTGCGGCAGTGCCGTCAGCATGTTGGGGCCGGTGACGGTGAAATCCTCCGGCTCTTCCTCCAACTTGGGTATGGCGGCACCGATGGCGCATTTGATCGCTTCGGCCGTGCGTTCGCCGATGCGGACGTTGTGCTGCTGGCGGACGTAGTTCTGGATGTCGGAAGTGAAGACGTCGCCCGCCACGGTGACCGACTCCGAGCAGACGATGCCGCCCAGCGAGATGCAGGCGATCTCGGAGGTGCCGCCGCCGATGTCGATGACCATGTTGCCTTCGGGCGCTTCGACGTCGAGCCCCGCGCCCAGCGCGGCGGCCATCGGTTCGTAGATCATGTAGACCTCGCGCCCGCCTGCGTGTTCGGCCGAGTCGCGCACGGCGCGGATCTCGACGTTGGTCGATCCCGACGGGATGCAGATCACCATTTTGATCGAGGGCGAGAAGAGATGCCCCGAACTCTTGACCTTCTTTATCATGCCGCGCAGCATCAGTTCGGTGGCCGTGAAATCGGCGATCACGCCGTCTTTCAGGGGGCGGATCGTTTTGATGTTGGGGTTGGTCTTCTCATGCATGGCGCGCGCCCGTTCGCCGATGGCGACCAGCTTGCCGGAGTGGGAGTCGATGGCGACGATCGAAGGCTCGTCCACCACCACGCGGCCGTTGTGGATGATCAGGGTATTGGCCGTTCCGAGGTCGATGGCCAACTCCTGTGTCAACGAAAAAAGTCCCATATCTTTTTCTATTTATTATCAGTGTTTTAAACGGATATCAAACCGGCTTCTCGCAAATGCGGCCGGCGTCGGGAAATCTCACTTGCAAAGATAGGAAAAAGAACGGAATATCGCTGCAACAATTTTTAAGAATTTTAACTACATTTGCCGTGTCATTGCAAAGTGTCGAATTTAATTCTGATTTCGTTATGAAAACGCTGAAACTTGATATTTCGAAGGCCGGCGTGGAGATCACTCCCCGCATGGAGGAGCGCACCCGCGAGGCGCTCTCGCTGCTCTATTCGAAGCAGGGCGCCGGCAACGATTTCCTGGGGTGGGTGACCCTTCCCTCGTCGATCGCGCCGCAGGAGTTGTCGCGCATCGAGGCCGAAGCCAGGAAGTTGCGCGAGTGTGCCGACGTGATTATCTGCATCGGTATCGGCGGTTCCTATCTGGGTGCCAAAGCCGTTGCGGAGGCGATGGGCGATTCGTTCGCCGCGCTGCGTCCGCGCAAGGAGCCGGTGGTCGTCTTCGCCGGTCAGAATCTCTCGGAAGAGTATACCTACGAACTGCTCGATGCCGTCAAGGACCATTCGATCGCGGCGATCGTCATCTCCAAGTCGGGGACGACGACCGAACCGGCCGTGGCCTTCCGCATCGTCAAGGCGGAGATCGAACGGCGTTACGGCAAGGCCGGGGCCGCCGAGCGTATCGTGGCCATTACCGACCGTGCGCGCGGTGCCTTGAAGACGTTGGCCGACAACGAGGGCTACGCCACTTTCGTCATTCCCGACGATGTGGGCGGCCGGTTCTCGGTGCTCACGCCGGTGGGATTGCTGCCGCTGGCCGCCGCCGGTGTCGACATCGAGGCGCTGGTACGCGGCGCCGAGGAGATGGAGCGTGCCACGGGCGAGCAGGTCGCCTTCGCGGAGAACCCCGCGGCGGTCTACGCCACGGTGCGTAATGCACTGTACGAAGCGGGCAAGAAGATCGAGATTCTGGGTTCCTACGAACCGAAGCTCCAGTATATCAACGAGTGGTGGAAGCAGCTCTACGGCGAGTCGGAGGGCAAGGACGGCAAAGGGCTCTTCCCTGCCAGCGTGACCCTCACGGCCGACCTCCATTCGATGGGGCAGTACATTCAGGAGGGCGAACGGACGATGTTCGAGACGATCGTCTCGGTGACCGCTCCGAAGCACGAGGTGCGGATCGAATCCGACGCCGAGAATCTCGACGGCCTGAACTATCTGGCGGGCAAGCGCCTGTCGGAGGTGAACCGCATGGCCGAGTTGGGCGTGCAGCTGGCGCATGTCGACGGCGGCGTTCCCAACCTCCGCATCGAAATTCCCGAGATTTCGGCGCACGCACTGGGCGCACTGCTCTATTTCTTCGAGAAGGCGTGCGGTATCAGCGGCTACCTGCTGGGGGTGAATCCCTTCAATCAGCCGGGTGTCGAGGCCTATAAGAAGAATATGTTCGCCCTGTTGGAGAAACCCGGCTACGAGGCCGAGACGAAGGCGATCCGGGAGCGGCTGAAATAACGCAACGGTTTGCGCATGAACGATCGGGCGCCTTCCTGCGGGAAAGGCGCCCGATTTTTTGACCGCCGTTTCTCTTTCCCGCACTTTTCGCAAGGCGGCTGCGCTGCGCGCAACGATGATTATTTGGTTGCGTCCGTCCTTAGCAGGCCCGCAGCCTGCCCGATCGCCGTGCTTGATCTTTTGATGCTTTTGGATCAAGCCAAAAGCACAAGAAATTCAGTGAGAAGAAAAACTTCCGATCGATTCTTCGGGAAGTATCCCGCACCTTCGATTCGGAGATTTCCAGCGAGGAGCAGGTTTACCACCTTTTTGTTGCATAATACTGTCTACGAGTTTGCAGCGCGGACATATTATCCTCGCCGGATTTCGAAAAGCGGATCGGATATGCCTCTGATCCTACATTATGGGATAGCCTTATCAGTAATTATAACAGATTACATCCCGATGAGCCGTTTACAAAGTGGATATAATTCGCTTCCCAAGATAAATGGGAAGAATAAAATATGAACAGCCTAAAAGGTTGGATAGAAACCTTTTAGACTATTCATATTTCCTATTTTCTTACACTGAAATATTTATGATTATTTTATTTAAAATAAATTTTGTAAATCAATCATCCACCCAAGTGCTGGCAACACCAAGAATATCGAGCATATACTCTCCCGCGCAGCCCTGACGACGGAGATAGGATACGACAACCTGATCCGATAATATATTCTGAGCCAGCTGTTTGGATTGAGGATCCCCATAATAATCCATATAACTCCATTTGTACAGCATGTTATATGGCTCTATCAATGTCGCTTGATACAACATCTTACAACCTAATTGTTCCTTGGGTTCTTTATTCGTTTCTTTTAATCCGAACAACCATTCGGCGACAGGAATTAAAGAACCAACAAAAAATAAATATTCCGCATTATCCATATGGCGCTGCTGCCCATCAAGAAACGTTAGAATCAACAATCGTTGTGCTTCCTGCGCTTCTAATGGTGTTGGGTTTTCTTCCAACAATATGTCGTGGGTTAAATAGATTGTCTGGATATATGAATCTGCAGAATTGTTATCTTTTTGTATCTGTTGCTCGCAGAAAACTATAATATCCATCCAGCGCTCTTGACGCTTCAATTCCAATAAATCATCTTTCCAACTCATAAATTTATCATCATTTTGGTACAAACATCGTTCCTATATCGGGAAGCCCATCAACTACATATCCTCGAACCGTCACCTGTGATCCTCCCAACTCAATTGTCGCTTCAAATTTTCCGCTAACAGGCAATTTCCCATTTAACTCGATTAATGCTTGACGTATCGTATTTTCTTTACCTCCTAACGTGTTAACGACATTCTCTAATTTATGCTTGGGAACAAAAATATGTCTATCTATTTTATTTCGCATCATTTTTTGAACTGCACGTTCAATTGTACTATTCGAGAATTGAGGTAATATTCTTGAAATAGAGGTAGCCTTTTTCAGATTCTTTCCAACTTTGTATAAGTTGCTCAACTTACTAACAGGGATAAAACAAAGGCCAATATCTATTGTTCCATACAATCCATTCTTAAAGCCTGATTTATATTCCCCATCGCTAAAAGCTTCATAAGCCTCATAAAGTGAATAACCGGGTATGAGAGACCACCAGAAAGAGTTGCTGTGCCCACTTCCTTCACCATCTTCGGAAGGATAAACGATAACCGGAGGAATCATCACACTCGTCGAATCACGGGCCTCCATTCCATCGAGATCGACCAACCGGATCGGATTATTCCCGCAGAAAACATACGGGCTATAGTATTGCTGCAAGGGATCTTGTGTGAGCCATCTTCCTCTTTCTCGGTCGTACATTCGTGCGCCGTAGTCCGCGAGACAGTCTCCGATGAATACTTGATCCTCCTTGCCGTTAAAATGGTCGCGGTTGTCCGACACAGGTAGCGAAGCGGTGTCCCAACGCTTACCGAAAGGATAGTAGTCGTTGCGTTCGAGCACGTTGTTTTGGTCTGTCGCCACGATGCGTACGCTTCCCAGATGATCGGTCAGGAAATAACGAACCTCGGTTTCATCGTCGACCGTCCCCACGATTCGTCCGCCGCCGAACGGCGTACTCTCGAATACACGGTCGCCTCCGGCATCCGCACGGTATGTAAAAGAACCTCGATACACAAAACCGCAGTCGTCGGCATTCACCGCAGAGAGTTTCGTACCATCTGCAAGATATGAATAATTTGCGACAATCGTATCGTTCCGCACCGCTTTTTCTAACAGATTCAGACTGTTGTATGCAAAATTCGTTTGCAGTTCCATGCCGTATGTCAGATTGCCGTTGCGGTCATAGGAGAGGAAATGTTCGAAGGTAAGTCGGTTGTTTTCTCGCTCTTTTTTTATTTATGGCTGCAATACTGAGGTGTGGAAGCGGTTAAAGAGAATAATCTCAAAGACAGCGGCGGGACAATTGTTCCGCCGCTGTCTTTGAGATTTTTGTTTAGTCTCCATCAAATATTAGATATTGATGGTCTTCTTTTAAGACATCATCACACATGTGTCTAATTATCAATAAAACATCATACTCTTTACCACTTGCACGTTGTAACAAATGGTCTATATCAATTATTAAATCCTTGACCATAAGATGGTTTAATGTTGTATCATCGTAAATATCGATATATTTAATCATTTTTATTGAATCATCCTTAAAATATTTGAAGATTATAGATTCAAATATTTGATCTTGATCTGCATAAACAGAACCTATTAGGTTCTGCTCAAAATCTTTAATATAGATTCCTAACATAAACTTAGTATTTTGGTAATCCCGGAAAAATAGATATTAGTTTTCCTGTTTGAGAATTAGTAATGACTGTATATACTGTTGTTGATGAATTGGTCGTTATATCGAATCCTATGGTTTTCCCAGCATTGACGATTCGTATGTAATTTCCTGTTGATGCTTGCACATAACCGGAAACGTGAGTTGCGGCTCTTACTAATTGTTCTAATTCCTTTTCTGTCTTTATATAAAATCTACTTTTATTGACATAATTACCGGTTTGTAATACGTGTTTTTCAAAATTCCAACGTAAATTTTTTGCCGGTATTATAATTGGTCTGCCAAGTAATTTTGTTGAGTTTGCGGCAATTCGATTGCCTTGCATTCCGACTCTCAGGCTATTGCTTTGACCGACCGTGAAAAAAAATAAACCTGCTTCAAATGTAGATAATAAATAACGAGCCGCAGCATGAACATATTCTCCATTTATCCGATAGGTGTCTGCTTCCATCCACATTGCGTAACCCGGTATGAGTAGATCATACGCCGCTCCCCAATAATCGAAATTACTATTGCTTCCACCATCTTCGGAAGGATAAACGATAACCGGAGGAATCATCACACTCGTCGAATCACGGGCCTCCATTCCATCGAGATCGATCAACCGGATCGGATTATTCCCGCAGAAAACATACGGACTATGGTATTGCTGCAAGGGATCTTGCGAGAGCCATCGTCCTCGTTCTCGGTCGTACATTCGGGCGCCGTAGTCCGAGAACGGCAGGCCGGCGAACGATTGATCCTCCTTTCCATTGAAGCGGTCTCGGTTATCCGAAACAGGCCGCGACGCGGTATCCCACCGGTTGCCGAACGGTTGGTAGTCGTTGCGTTCGAGCACGTTGTCCTTATCGGTTGCCACGACACGCACGCTTTCCAGATGATCCGTCAGGAAATAACGAACCTCGGTTTCAGCGTCGATCGTCCCTACGATTCGTCCGCCGCCGAACGTACTCTCGAATACACGGTCGCCTCCGGCATCCGCACGGTATGTAAAAGAACCCCGATACGCAAAACCGCAGTCGTCGGCATTCACCGCAGAGAGTTTCGTACCATCTGCAAGGTACGAATATTTCGCGACAATCGTATCGTTCCGCATGGCTTTTTCTAACAGATTCAGACTGTTGTATGCAAAATTCGTTTGCAATTCCATGTCGTATGTCAGATTGCCGTTGCGGTCATAGATGGAAAATTTTCGATGCCCCAACCCTTCACAAATAAACAGAGAGGCGAAATATATTTCGCCTCTCTGTTTTAAACCTTACCTAAATAGACTTATAAACCAAATATTAATAGATAAATAAATAACATTTGCCAAATATAACCACCATCGGTATTTTTTGAAAACAAATTTATGTTTTTTCTTTAAATATCGATAAAGAACTACGTGACTACCAGTGAATACACAACTACAAAAAAACCATATAGTTGCCCCTGTCAGTCCGTCTGAGATATAACTATAATACCAAAAGCATGGCCAAGACAATACAAACAATATACATAAAATCAGTATGGTATTCAAAATTAATAAATCAATTTTGTCGTACCCATTTTTCTCCATCCCACGCATAAGTACCTTCTTCTAATTAATAAAAGAGACTATTGCATGACTACTGCAGTCCGGATTCTCAAAATAATTTTCATCATCCAGTTCCCATTGTCTGTAATCCGCTAAAAAGCCATCATGCGTAAATTGCATTGTAAATACATCTTTCACAGGAGCCAAATGATTAGCTTGATATGGATCGAAATCAGCAACCAGAGAAATTAAAACACTTTTTCCATAACCATTTTCTTTTAATAGCTGTTTCAGTTTTTTTACATAACCTTTTCCGTAAGCAGCTCCCATACTGTGCGTAATGACTTTTATCGTTTCCGGCACAGTTTCATCGCTACTATTTATGGATTCAATTATTGAATCAAAATCCAATACAGCTTGTTGTTCTCCCCGTAGCATCCGCCGTCTTGGAATAGGACTATTCCCACCATGCCTATACAATGCATTATTGTCATTTAATTGTTCCATAGTGGCTTGGGCAAAATCTATTTCTTGACCATCGATAGTTGCTTGCCAGTATTTCTGAGTTCCTTGTTGTGATTTATATGGAGTATATCCATTAATAAAAATAATCAATTTACCCTGCCAATCAATAGCACTAACTGGATTATCGGCACAATATCCATATTGAGAAATGTTGCGATACTTCTCCGCCAGCGGATCCTGCGCAAGCCATCGTCCATTTAGTTTGTTGTAGCAGCGAGCGCCGTAGTCCGCGAGATAGTCGCCGATGAATACCTGATCCTCCTTACCGTTGAAGCGGTCTCGGTTATCCGAGACAGGCATCGAAGGCGTTACCCAGCGTTTTCCGAAAGGATAGTAGTCGTTGCGTTCGAGAACCTCGCACCCCGAATTTACGACCGCGCGCACGCTTCCCAGATGATCGGTCAGGAAATAACGAATCTCGGTGTCGTTGCCGCTTGTTGCTACGATCCTGCCGCCGCCGAACGGCGTACTCTCGAATACTCGATCCGGTTGGGAACTTTCATCCGTACGATATGTAAAAGAACCTCGATACGAGAAACCGCAGCCGTCGCCATTCATGCCTGTGAGCTTCGTACCATCTGCAAGATACGAATATTTCGCGACAATCGTATCGTTCCGCACCGCTTTTTCTAACAGATTCAGACTGTTGTATGCAAAATTCGTTTGCAGTTCCATGCCGTATGTCAGATTGCCGTTGCGGTCATAGGAGAGGAAATGTTCGAAGGTAAGTCGGTTGTTTTCTCGCTCTTTTTTTATTTATGGCTGCAATACTGAGGTGTGGAAGCGGTTAAAGAGAATAATCTCAAAGACAGCGGCGGGACAATTGTTCCGCCGCTGTCTTTGAGATTATTTAATCTCCATCAAATCGAAGATACTGATGTTCAGATGATAAAGTAAAGAAACATAACTCTTTTATTTGTTGGAGGATATATATTTCGCTTTCATTTGCATGAGAAATCAGCATATCAATATCTACTAAAAGATCTTTCACCATTTTATGATTAAAAGTTGTATCATCATATATATCAATATATTTGACAACATTTAACGGGTAAACAGCTATCCATTTCTGAATAAATAATTCAAAAGTATTCTCATTGTCCGATAAAATAGGACTCAGTATTTCATGTTCAAAATCTTCTACGTAAATAGTCAACATTATTGCATTTATTTTGGTAACCCCGGGAAAATCGAAATTAATTCATTTGTCTTAGAGTTGGTTACGACGGTATATATAGTTGTCGTTGAATTAGTGGTTACATCAAAACCAATAATCTTTCCTGCATTAACGGTTCTAATGTAATTTCCAGACGTTTTTTGTATATAGCCGGAAATATGAGTTGCGGCTTCTACTAATTGCTCCAATTCTTTTTCTGTTGTTACAAAAAATCTACTTTTATTCCTATATTTAGGAATTTGAATAACGTGTTTTTCAAAATTCCAACGTAAATTTTTTGCCGGTATTATAATTGGTCTGCCAAGTAATTTTGTTGAGTTTGCGGCAATTCGATTGCCTTGCATTCCGACTCTCAGGCTATTGCTTTGACCGACCGTGAAAAAAAATAAACCTGCTTCAAATGTAGATAATAAATAACGAGCCGCAGCATGAACATATTCCCCATTTATCCGATAGGTTTCTGCCTCCATCCACATTGCGTACCCCGGCATTAGTAGATTATACGCCGCTCCCCAATAACCGGAATTACTATTGCTTCCACCATCTTCGGAAGGATAAACGATAACCGGAGGGATCATCACACTCGTCGAATCACGGGCCTCCATTCCATCGAGATCGATCAACCGGATCGGATTATTCCCGCAGAAAACATACGGACTATGGTATTGCTGCAAGGGATCTTGCGAGAGCCATCGTCCTCGTTCTCGGTCGTACATTCGGGCGCCGTAGTCCGAGAACGGCAGGCCGGCGAACGATTGATCCTCCTTTCCATTGAAGCGGTCTCGGTTATCCGAAACAGGCCGCGACGCGGTATCCCACCGGTTGCCGAACGGTTGGTAGTCGTTGCGTTCGAGCACGTTGTCCTTATCGGTTGCCACGACACGCACGCTTCCTAAATGATCCGTCAGGGAATAACGCACCTCGGTGTCGTTGCCGCTTGTTGCTACGATCCGCCCGCCGCTGAACGCTGCACTTTCCAATCCAATTGTATTGGCATGCTTCTCATATACCAAAGAACCCAAATAGTACAAGCCGTTCTCTTCGGTGTCCGTCACCGAAAGTTTCGTACCGTCTGCAAGATAACAATAATTTATGGCATTCGCATCGTTGTCCGAGGCATATTCGAGCAAATTCAGACAATTATATGACATATCCAGTCCTCGCTCCCAGTCTTTTGTAACGTTACCGTTCGCATCGTATTGATGCAGTTGAACGGTTAGGGGAAAAACGATCCCTTTCTTGGGGACAATAATCTCTCCGATACCTACGTCCTCCCGTTCGAAGACTGTTCCCGGACAATACGAAACAAGTCGATTCCCCGAATAATTATAGCTGCTGTTCGATACACAGGCGCCATTCTCATAACGAATAAAAGTTTGAAGGTTTCCGTTACGGTCATAGGAAAGACAGCGTTCCACATTCTGCCGTGTCTTCTCGTTGTTTACATACTGGTCGGTGTTCGTCAGCCGCGACAGGTCGTCGTAGGTGAATTCATACCGGTTCTGCGGGCCGTCGCCGGACGGGTCTCCCTTGTGCTGCCACTGCCACGAGGTGATATTTCCCGTATAGGAGTGTCCGAGCGACATGGAGAACAACTCGCTGCTTTTCTTGGTCAGCCAGCTTCGGATGTCGTATTCCGACTGTTCAGCGATCGCCGACGTCCCCTCGCCCAGACGCCGCGCAGCAAGCCTTCCCAGCTCGTCGTACTCGTAGTAGACAACAGCCTCCTCGCCGCCGTTTACCTGTGTCGTCTCGTTTAATAACCGCCCGCGATCGTCGTAGGTGAAGGTGCGGTCGATGTCGTCGGTCTTGCCCGCGCGGGTGTAGCTTTCGCGCTGTGCGATGAGGTTTCCCACGAAATCGTAGCGCTGCGAGGTGCGGAGGATGCCGTCCTCGGTGTCGCGCTCGACGGTCTGGATCACGCGTCCCTTGTAGTCGTAGTAGCAGGCGCGCTGGTGATAGCCCGTGATCGTATCGTTGGCCAGCACGGCGAGTTTCTCGTAGGTCAGCGAACCCGTGGCATTGTCGTAGCGCAGCGATTCACCGTCCGTGGCCGTCAGACCTTCGATCGGCTGAAAATCGATCCCCGCTGCCTGCACCTCCGGCGGATAGGAGTCGTAGGTACAACTGCGAAGAAGCGGTACGGTCGGATCGTTCGTGAAAGTCATGTATAAAAACAGCGGATTGTTCTCGAACGCCCAAATCGGACCATCCGTCGAATCGGGTTTCGTTCCCAACAGTTGCTTTTCGATGCGACCGAAAGTGTCGTAAAGGTAGACGATCCATTGCTTCCTTGCACGTAGATTGCCGTCCTGCGACATCACAAGACGATCGTTCTTATCATAAAACATCCTCTCCGCCGCGCGTCCGGGCATCCGTTTCTCGACCATGAGGCCGCGATCGTTGTAGGTGTAGACGTAGCAATACTTTTCGGCGAAATCGTCGTCGACGGGGAATGTCTGCGAATCGCTGAGCAGGTAACTGCCTTCGGGCGTGACGACCCACCGCAGCCGGCCGTAGTCGTCGTAGACGGAGTAGGTGTCGATCGGTTCGTCGTCATCGAACGTGCGGCTCAGCAGCGTCCGCCCCAGTCCGTCGGTGAAGCTCTGCACGACATGGCCGTCGGGATCGGTCGTCACGGTGCATGAGAGCGTTCCGGCGTCGTGGCACCCCTCGCAGACCAGTTCGCCGTCGACGCCCACTGCGAGCCATCGCACCTCGTCGGTGTCGTTTGTCCGGTAATCGAACTCGGTGTAGAGGACTTCGTAGTCTTTCATGTAACCGGGCAACGCCTGCTTGCGTACGCGCCCGAGCGGCGACGCCTCGTAGACCTTCTCCGTGAAGGAGCGCTGCGCATCGGCCTGTCCATACAATGTGCCGTAAAATGCCTGCTGGTTCGTCAGGGCCGACGCCTGTTTCCGTCCGCCACTCGACCGAGCCGCATAAGAGAGGTAACTTTTGGCGTCTTCACGCAGCAGCGCGTCATAACCGATCGGCGTTACCAGATCCCGACCGTCAGGCGATGCCGCGATCTGAATCGACTGTTCGGGCAATCCCAGCCCATTGTAATAGGCGACATCGGACGCCGCCGGCTTGTCGCCGTTGAAGGTTCTGGTCAGAATCCAGTTCTCGTCTTTGTCGAGAGCCAGTATGCCGTCGTCATACCGGGCGCCGTCGAGTTCCTTTTCGTCGCGGAGCCCGTTCTCTTCGTAGGCCGCCGTGACGTGGTAATACCCGGTGGCTTTCGGAGCGTACAGCGTGATGGTCTCTCCGTTGCCGAGCACGGTCTCCTGTTCGATTCCGTCGCGATAGAGCGTATAGACCACGTCGGGTTGAGAGTTGCCGATATTTGCCACGACAACGGAGGCTGTTTTATCGTAGTGATAGACGACAGGAAGTGTTCGTACTGAGCCACCTCCGGACTGATGTACTTCCATAGCCATATTGTCTTCGAAACGCAAATTCGTATAACTGCGTATCGTCGCATTCGAGAGGTTGGGCGGACAATAGATCTCCAAATAGAGTTTCCCTAAATTTTCGTCGTAACCATAAGAGATACGCATATGTGGATTCCATTGGCTTGAATCTCCCGAATTGTAAATTGCGAACGGCGCATCGAAGAAGGAAATGTCCGCAAGATCGTCGACTGGATACATCGTACCGTCCTTCCAATATCGGGTCAGTGTGTATCGATATACGCCGCCGTCGGGATCGGCTGCGAGAACCTCTTCGCCGGCATTGTAGACATACTCGAATGCCTCGTAGTACTTGATTGAAAAGTCCGAATCCGGGAAGTCGAACCGGTACGTGCCCGGAGTAGAGATGCGATAGGTATAGTCGCCGCCCGTACCGAGGAAGAAGTCAGTCTCCTCCTCGGAATCGTCCTCGTAGGTCCGCCATAGGAAATAGCTCTTGTCGATCTCCGTGTCGTGCAGATGAATTTCTGCGGACTGCCCCGGACAGATGTAGAAACAGCGGTCGGCCGGCCAGTCGACGGACGGATACGAATACTGGGGTTTTTGCTTGATATAGACGTGACTGGCATAAGTGCCGAAAGCCACCGTGCGTTCGCCGCTCGTGGTGTTGGGATCGAGTTGGAGTTCGATCAGATAGCTGCCCGTTTCGGCGTTGTCGATATACAGGACGCGAACCCAGCGGATTCCATTATCCAGAAGTTGGCGGTTCATCTCCTCGACGGCGTTGCCCGGCGAGAACTCGTCGCCGTCTTCGGCAACGATCGTATAGGACGTATCGTCCCAGGACAGCGAGACCTGCTCCGAGGGCGGTGTTCCGAGATTCGGATGCCAGATCAACTGGGCGAAGGATACGTGCATGCCCGCTACTGCGAGAGCAAGCAACAGATATAGCTTTTTCATGAGTGATTCAGATTTACCGGTTTTCCGTAGCAAAATGATAATCATAAGATTGGACTTGTTCGCCCTTACCGTCTTTGACCGAGATCAGGCGGCCGAACGCATCGTACTCGTAGGTGGTTTCACGTCCCGAAGGATCGGTCATCGAGGCCATCCCCACCAGCGGGATGTATGTCGCCGTGGTGACGTGCCACTCCTTGCGGCTGGTTCGCAGGCCGTCGAGCGCCGCAAGATCGCCCTCCGACAGCACGACCGAGGTACGGATATGCTCGACGGTCGCCGCACCCAAGGCGGTCGTCACCTCGTCGTATGCGGCGTTGCGGATTTCGGCCACGAGGTACTGACCCTTGTAGCCCCACAGATAACAGATCGGAGGCTGTCCCACGGCCTGCACCTCGCAGATGTTGCCGTCGGCGTCGTAGCGCAGCGACGCCCGTCCGATGTAATGCGTGTCGGGCGTATAGGCGCCTTTCCCGCCCGTAGAGCTGCGGTTCGAGAAGCGGAACGATGCGGGCGAGAGGTCGAGCGAAGCCAGCGTCGAGAGGCTGTCGGGACGCCCGTAGAGATCGTAGCGGAACGTATCGCCGTGCGTGACGGTCTCGTCGGTGTAGACGACCCGTTCGAGCGGCAGCGAGAGGAGGTTGCGATCGAGCATCGTCCGTACGCTCGACGGCAGGTAGTCTTCGGCGTAGAGCGTCCGCTCGGTGACGGTTCGTCCGTCGGCGTAGGTCGTCTCCTTGCGGCTGGCGGTATAGGGATTCGTGTCGTAATAATAGTTCGTCCGTCGGCGCAGGATGCGTCCGTCGTCTTCGCGCTGCTCGATAATCTCCTCCGAAAGCTGCATACAACCCACGTCGATGGCATTGTAGGAGTAACTATATGTATTTTTATTGTCGTCGTAGGGTGAAGTTGTCAACCGAGGTTGTTCCCGTAAGGAGCCATTCGCTTCGATCTGTACATGCCGGGTAGTTGGCCAGACACGTCCTCTGAAAATTTTCTTAGCCGAGAGATACGGCATATAGGTATAATCTCTGCGGACGAGCCATTCGAAACGACCGTCGACATACTTGTATTGGATGACGGAATCGAGACTTCCTTGATGCCAAGATTCCATTTCCATGGGATAGGGACTTCCGGGGAGTGCTATTGCGGGGCGATTCAGCGAGCCCTCGAGCGGCGGATCGAGCGTATATTTGTAGACGGTTTTTCCGGACAGAACTCCACCTTCGCTTTGGTATTCGGCCACCTCGTCGTACTGGACATGGCTCCCGTCGTCGTAGTTGGTGCGATACGTCGTATGAGGATAATATGTCCTGCAACGTAACCGCAGGGTGTTCGTTGTCGCTCCATTGTACGTCTCATAATAGACGATCGTCTGTAAGGTATGGCAATTACCCTGTTCCTCGCTCGTGTCGGGTTCATGACGAATGATGCCGTTGCCGCTTTCATTGGCTCCGTATTCGTAGTGTGTCTGTTTGAGCAACATACTGTCACGATCGAACGCACGGATGTCCCGAATACGGTAACTCGAGATATAACGGTTTATGCCTGAGCGATCGCAGAACTGGTTGTGGTCGCAGTGGAACTCCGTATAGCCGCCTGTGGGATAGGTAATCGTAAGCAGTTTTTTGGGGGCTGCCGTATAGAGATAAATCTCGGATGTATAGTACGACGGAATATATTTCTCATATTCCGAAAGAGGCGTATCGATCAATCTGTTATCGTGACGGTCTCGGGGTGAGCTGCCTTTCTCGATCGTCGTATAATGGCGTGCAATAGCAGGAATTCCGCGGTCGTAGCTGCCCATACGCGCATGTCCCCAGAAATCCGAGAAAGAATCTCCGTAGTGCATCGCTCCATACTCGAATCGATAACGTTGAGCGTCGATCGTCAGTGCGTTCAGGTAACGGCCGTACATCATGGCCAAATTTTCGTCGAGGTAATACCCCGTATCGATGGATTGTGTCAGCAGGATCGTCTTGCGCAGCACGCCTTGCAGATCGTAAACCTCGATACGTGTCAGAATGGGCCTGCGAATCGCTGTGCGATTGGAGTTGTATTGTTCGTAGACGAATTGCAGGGAACCGCCGCGGAATTCGATTCTGTCGATGTAATGGGTGTGTATCGTATTGAGGACTTTGCGGGCAAATTGTGCGCTTTCATCCTGTTCGGGCGCAGTTTCCATCTCCCAACCGTCGGCAATTTCATTGTCTCCTCTCAGAAAATAATCGCACGAAGTATTCATTCCGTAATGCAGCTCCTGCCGGGGCGTTCGAGCCAGCGATTCAAACATTGAAGAGCCGGAACCTGAAATCTCGGCATCGTCGTACAAATCGTGCGATCCCTCCAATTGTCGAACCAGATTGGATTCATAAGGTAGGTACGAGAAGGTGATCGCATCGCTGCCGTCGGCACTCTCAATACGAGTGCATTTCCATGCAGTCGGTGCCGGAGCCTCCATCGCGTTGAAATCTCGCACCCAATCGACGTACTGCGATGAGAAACTGTATTTTGTTCCGTCACTACCCACGATACTAAAATCTGTATTCCCGTTGCGGTTCGCATAATCGATCCTATCGCCGTTCATCGGTACGGTCGTCGGCCCCAGCTCTTTCTCGATGTAGAATGCACCGCTGCTACCGAGAAGCTTATAGTAAAACTTGTCGGGCTCTTCGTCTATATTCTTAATCCACATCGAAAAGAGATGTTGATCCGAAGGAATGATTTCGGGAGTATTCTTGTCGATATTGGTGTAGGATGTGCCCGTAGACAGATAACCCGAGGCGTGAAAATCATCACGGCCGTTGATGATGCGCGAGACCTGCATATCGCAGCTCAGCGACCATCCTGCGCCGGCCGCACCGGCGAGCTGGTTCACGCGCGTGAAGTCGTCGAGGTGGAAACTCAGGTTCACGGGCAGCTCCAGCGATCCCGATCTGACGGTGTAGAGCGGGATCGAGATTTCGGGAATTCCCGTGCGGTGCGAAACGGGATAGTCGATGTACTTCATCATCGACACCGCCGACGGCGGATAGAAATGGACGTCCGTCAGATCGGACGTCTCCTGCGCCTGTACGGACGTCGCTCCGAGAAACAGGAACGACACGGCGCAACATACAAAGGCCGGATGCTTCATAGCCGAAAGAGTTTAGGTTAGAATGAGAATGTGTATGGAGTTCGGTTCGTAAACCGGAAGATGCGCCTTGAACAAAGATAGGAAATCTTTTCGGAAAAAGAGGATGAAATAGCAATGACAGAATTTTCGCAAACTGTTTCTAATCAATTTGTTGAAAAATAAAAATCTTACATTTTCCTTACAGACCGTCCAAAGCGTAAAATCGCACTCTTCATTTCCGCTTTTCGGTAAGTCCCGGCATGTCGAATGCAAGCAGTGACGGAGCTGTTCCGCGATACTTTTCCAGAAGACGCAAAGCTGCGGGGAGAAATTTGA
>ENA-UOJJ01001332-UOJJ01001332.1-human-gut-metagenome-genome-assembly--contig:-CS66-NODE-1332-length-36780-cov-4.774513_pt1 | contig 36780 bp, 26 predicted proteins | sample MGYA00242343_ERZ723890 | MGnify/ENA metagenome assembly ERZ723890
ACCATGCGAAAGATGCGGAAGTCATATCAAGTTGGGAATGATTTCTTTACTACGGATGGTCTGACGAATCTTACAGCCAACACTTATAATATTTTTGAAGCAAATAATACACTGTATATTGTTTCTGCGTATGCGCAGGGCAAAGAATTGTCTTATCAGCGATATCCTGCTGTCAAAGATAGCATTGCTCTTGTAAAAAGCACAGCAAATGCTGTTCAGAAAATTCATAACAGAGGATTCCTTTATCTGGATATAAAGCCGGATAATATTTTGACTCTGGAGGGGACAACAGAGCTGGTACAGCTCTTTGATTTTGATACGGTTGTTCCAATTTCTGATATTATGAAATCAGGTGATAAGATATCTTACACCAGAGGTTTTTCACCGTTGGAACTTAAATGTGGGGATTTCAGGCAGATTGGTACACATACGGATGTTTATGGAATAGGCGCACTCCTGTTTTATATGCTGTTTGATCGTGTACCGGATGCATTCGACTGTGAAATCCGTGCAGAATATGATTTTACTAAATCAAAGCTTTCTGAAGGCAGTTATCAGGATTCACTATTTTTTCGCTTGGAAGATTTTTTTCACCACACGCTTGCAGATTATTATCCGGATCGTTTTTCCAGTATGGAAATTGTAATTGAGAAGCTGTCAGAGTTACAGAAAATGGCAGATTTGTCTGCACGCTATATTGTAAGTTCGAGGCTTGGTGCTTATGGCCTTTTCCTTGGCAGGAAAAAGGAAGAGGAATGGATAACAGAGAAGCTGAAGGCTCCTGATACAGCATGCTTTTTTATTGTTGGAATGGGCGGTATTGGGAAAAGTACGCTTGTTCGTCATAGTATCCGGAAAAGTGAGCAGTATTTTGATACTGTTTTATACCTCAATTATCTCGGCACGATTGAAAAAACGCTTTGTGATGATTACGCTGTACATATTAATTCAGTTCAAAAGGACAAACATGAAATAGATAAGGCGTATTTTGACAGAAAACTGAATATATTGCGTGAACTTGGCAGAGATAAAAATTGCCTTCTTGTTATTGATAATTATACCGGAGATTTCAGTGATGCTTTTCCGAAATTGCTGCAGCTTGGATGGCGCATTCTGTTTGTCACAAGGAATCGCTCTCTGGCGGTAGGTTACGATTATCTTGAAGTTGGGCCGATTACGGAGAATGAGACTCTTCTCGCGCTGTTCTCAAAGAACTTTGGACGTGAATTAACCGTTGAGGAGAAGGAATGTGCATCTGCTATGATTCATAAAGTTGGCGGTCATACTCTGGTAATTGAGTTAATTGCGAAGCAGATTGGAAATCCGGTATGTGGTTTATCATTGAAGCGTGCGGCGGAGATCGTGGAGCATACAGGATTTTCTAATATTACTGTTGAATCGGTTAATTATCAGAAAGACAGTACCCTGTATCATAACACCATACGGCAAATCGTTTCCCAGTTGTTTGAAGCGGAAGCGCTACCGGAATCCCAACGCACAATTACAAAAGTTTTGTCATTGTTTGGATCAAATGGTGTTTCCTTAGATTGTCTAAGTGAAATGCTTGGCCTTAAAAACAGAGAAAGTATTAGCATATTGTATTATCAGGGCTGGATTTATGTGAATGATACGATAATCACTATGCATCCGGTTATTGAAGAAGTTGTTTCAAATTGGGAAATTTCTGAAACAGAAAGGAAAGCAATTATTAAGACTTTTGATTATCTTATTGCCAGGTTGAAAGGGGAGGCACAGAAGGAAAAATATTCGTCATATATTTATTTGGCTAGGGCAGTGTTAGAGGAAGGAAAAAGACAGAAAGAAATCTATTTTTCTGATAGATATAAAGAGCTGCTTTATTATACGATTCGAAATACTCCGTATGAAAATGAAAGCTTCGTGAAGAAGAAATCAGAGGAATATATTGCGCTGTTTGACAATGGAAACAAGAAAATGCTTTTACTCATATATGAAGGATTATTGGAAATTCTGTATGAGTATGGCCAATTTGACGAGGCGGAACGGAGAATCCGACAGATACGAATGGTGGTTTCTTCGGATGAACGCCCAGAGATTAGAGGCAGATATTACTACATTCTTTCCGGTTATTATGATGCTGTGTTAAACGGGGCTTATGATGCGGAAACGGATGAAGAGGCAAAGATTGTGGCTTTACTATTGGATTCTGTGGATCAGGCAATTCGATGGCTGGGTCTTTCTTATACCGATGACTCAAGAGTTTTTCTGGGAGAGTGTTACCGACTGAAAGCGCTTGTTCTTATTCGCAGTGGGCTGGGGAAAAGAAGGCAGATTCAGAGTATACTTAAGAATGCTCAAATGCTGATAGATAGATATGCGCAGCCGAATTCAAGACTGCTGAGGGATTATGATATGACACTTTCGTGGTTTTATACATATTTCAATGAAGACTACAGAAAGTCGTACATGTATATGCTTAAGGCCTGCAAAATTACTGATATTATCGCAGATTCGGAACTTGCTAAAATAGACGAACAGTTTTGCCCGATGGCAAATATAATGCTGGAATGGCGGCGGTTTGAGGATGCAGAACAGTATTTGCAGCACTGTCTTACGTTATGTGAAAATCGCCTGGAGATTACAGCATATCGAAAGAGAAAGATGGATTTACTGGGGTATCTGCTTCAGGTTTATTTTATCTGGGGAAAATCGGATAAATGCAGAAATGTGATTGCAATATTGGATGATATGACAGATAATAGTGATGAGCCGGATATCGAGCAGCTTGTTCCAGATAAGATCAGGAATGCAGTTTTGGCAACTTTTACAGGAAAGTAAAAAAGTAAGGAAGAACGAAGATGGCAAAGATAAAAATTACCAGCAATCCGTATGAGCGTGAAATTTCCTATTGCAGCTTTGACGAAGTGACTGGTATATGGTTAAGCAGTGATAAAGTGAATACAGATGGTTATCTGCGTGCAGTTGAATACAAACGATCTTTTTTACCGTTTAAGATTAAAGAAATTATTGACCTTATCGTATCAGAATACGGTGCGGCAGGTGAAATCATCGAGATTGCTTTTGAAGGTACATCGGAAGAATACGATGAAGTGGAAAAGGTGTGTAATTCCTCAGAATATGCAGGAAAAGTGTCACTTTTCCAGGCGGATACTTACCTGGAAAATGCAAGATCTATTTTAGCGGATACGAAAGAACTTTTCAAAAACGTTCAGTCAATCATAAAAAAGATTGTATCCGACGATACTGCTGTCTGCAGGGATCTCTCAAAAATCTCAGATGCCTTGGATGATATTATTCCAATTTGTGTTTTTGGAAATTACAGTTCCGGAAAGTCTACATTTATAAATGCTCTGATTGGAAAAGAACTCTTGCCAAGCGGAGGCGATACGGTGACTGCTAAGATCTATGAAATTAAACGGTCACCTTCAGATGACTTTTCAAGAATTCGTTTCACTTATCATAACGAGCCGATGGAATTGCGTTTCGACAGCGGAAGATTTCGCGTAGCTCAGGGAGATAAAGATAGTGATATCCTGGCAGATCTGATACTGATGATTTCTGACTATTCAAAGAATGAAATGATTGAAGCGGTCAGCAAAGCATTGGAATTCCTTAATGACTGTGAGAAGGATAATGCCGATAAAAATGGTATTGGCAATGTAATTTGCGTAGAGATTCCGTTTTCACCCAATGGAATTCTTGGACAATCTAGAAATCAATTTGTTATCTTCGATACGCCTGGCTCAAACTCTGCTTCGAATATCGATCATTCTATGGTTCTGGAAGAGGCACTGCAGGGTTTCTCTAACGGGATTCCTGTCTGGGTTTCTCAATATGAAACTGTTGATAGTGAAGATAATGCGTTGCTCTGCGATAAAGTTCTGAATATTAAAGCACTGGATAATCGCTTTAATATGATTGTTTTTAATAAAGCAGATGGATCAGAACTGCCGGAGAATGGTTTTAGCGAAAAGCAGGAGAAAAAGATCCTGGAGTATTGCTCTGTGGAAAAAATGTATTCTGCAGGTATCTTCTTTGTATCGTCCATTCTTGGTCTGGGAGTGAAGACAGATGGTTTTCTGCGGAATAATCAATATCGTAAAATATACCGCAAAGAAAAGGAAAGCTACTGTGATCCGGAAGATGAAGATTATACCACATTGTATCGCTATAATATTATGCCGGCGCAAATCAAAGAAGCATTAGTTTCAAAATGCGAAGCTCATCCGAATCTGATTTATGCAAATAGTGGATTGTACGGTATTGAACAGGAAATGGAGGATTTCGCCAGCAAATATTCTGCGTATAACAAGTGCCAGATGGTGTATTTGTTCCTGACAAATGTAATTGATGAAACAAACCGCAGGATTACATCCCGAACAGATACGTTAAAGAGAAACCGGCAGAACCGGCAGAAAGAACTGGACGCAAAAGCGCAGGAGCTGATTGCGACTCTTGCAGGTATTACTTCGGACAGAGATCGTGATTTTTATCGTGCAACGAAAGATAGCTTAAGGGTATTTGTCAGCGAGGCTCTCAGTTATCATTATGATTCCGAAGAGCTGGAAGCCCTGAATCAGGAGCTCACAGAACATTATTCTGAAAGAACGGATTTTGAAACGCAGGAAAATGCCTATGAACAATCGAAAAATGTAATGTGGGGTCATATTAAAGGCCATGGGCGTCGTTTGTTCTCAAAAGACTTTAAACAGGCAGTCGAAGATCTGAGAACTGATTTCACAAGGGATGCGGCTCAACTGCAGGCAGCGCGAAGCGATTTGAACGCAGTACAGAAGGTTATTGGCAGTAATACATCGGATGATGTTATGGAGAGGGTAATTGAAAAATATAAACATGATTTTAAGGAAGCCTCGCAGACGCTTTCGGAAGCAATACAAAATTCCTGGTAGAATAATACCTGGCTGCAAAAGGAATTACTGATCGCTGTTGTTGCCGGATCGGATGCTCTTTCTTCCAGTCAGAGAGAACAGCTTTCTATGATTATTATGGATTATAAGCCACTGGAGTTTAATGATGATGCGGACGATGTATTCATTAAAACTAAATTCCTTCGTGGAAAATTTCTGGGTTTTGAAAATGATGTGGAGCGCTTGAATATCAGGCGTCTTGCGGCCAAATATAAGGAGCGTATTACGAAGAACATTGCTTCCATGTCGCAGATCCTTTATGAGAGCTGCTATGCAAGTTTTAAGGCATGGATGTCTTCTCTGATGTCATTGATCGAGAAGAATATTACAGAGTTTAACCCGGAACTTCGTGATATGGCAGAGATGATTCGGGAAGAAACGGAAAAGATTATTGAGCTGGAAGGGGATCAGAAAGCAATTTCGGACACATTAGGGGCGATAAAGCAACTGATTGCGTGGAAAAATGCGGAGATTGAGGAGATGAGCGATGGGCATTAAAGGCATGATTTCAAGGGCGGCCGGTAAAGCGGGAAATGTTGTGGCAAGACTGTCAGCATTAAGTCCGGATCAGATCGATGAGATTCGGAGGCAGAGAGAAGAGTATCTTCTCCGTATGCCTGCGCCTGATGATATTGCTGCGCGGGAAACTACGAATAAAATGCTGGCAGCAAGCAGTATTGAAATTTATAATGCCTATCTTAGACAGATAAAAGAACTGTATCTCCCGGTGGAGAAAGATGCGGAATATGATAGACCACTGGATACCAACCGCAATATTCGCTTTATTAATATTACAAAATGGGTGACTGATAAGCAGGAAAGCAGTATTGAAAAGTTAGTAAACGTATATGCGGTTCTTGCCGACGAAGATTGTAATATTGCGCTTGTGTTTCATCGTACTAAGATTAAAACGGAAGTGTATCTTGCAGTAGTTAATACGGAGAATGATTCTTCGAATGCAAAAGCAAATGAATATCAGGCGCGGCTTCTGGATGCAATCCGCGGAAATTTTCCTGGGGCAGAGTGGGGGATGGAATCCTCTGGAATTCTGCCGTATCTGAAGAACAGCAAGCCTTATTCTGTAGCGGCTGCTTCCAATATTCCCGCGGAAAAATCAGAGAAGTTTGTTAGTCAGACGATCGAAAAGCTTCTGGATGGAGTTGTGCCGGACTCAAATAAGAAGGAATATACTCTTATTCTGCTTGCAACGCCGATTCAGGACATAGAAGAACGTAAGCTGAAGCTGGGAGAATTTTATTCCGGACTGGCGCCATATGCGTCCTGGCAGACAGATTTTCACCTGCAGGAGAATAAATCCCTGGGATCTACTGCGACAGTTGGCGTTAATATTGGTGCCAGCGCCGGAGTGCAGAATGGTACCAATAGCGCTATAACTGAAAATGCCAGTGAGACAGAGAATCAGTCGTTAACGGATACGAAAAACCAGAACCAGACAGAAACACATGGAAATTCTGTGACGGATTCATTGAGTAATTCTCATATGGATGGAACTAACAGCAGTGATGCCATAAATCAGAGCGCAACACATATGGATGGGACAAACGCTACAAAGACTGACACAAGCGGCAGTAATAATTCATTGGGAGTGAATACATTTCAATCGTTTGGCATGAATGAATCTGTTTGCGCAGAGGCTGGAGGTGGAGTTGTTCCTGGTTCTGTCAGTGCAACTATCGGATCCAATCAGACGTTTGGTATGGGAGAAAGCTATCAGCATGGCTGGAATCGAAGTGTGGCGGAAGCTGTTGGAACGAGTACTTCAGATACAGCGACAAAGGGAACGGTTCAATCATTTGGAAAAAGTGCAGCAGATACTGTGACCAAAGGACTGGCTACGATGGCTTCCGAAACCATTGCCAAAACAACAGGGAGCGCAATCGCGAATACGCTTGGTAGGGCGGTTACAAGAGGAACTGCTCTGACTTCCGGTGCTTCCAGGGCTTTGAATCTGGCAACCAATTTTGGCGCGAATTTTGCCCGCGCTTCAGCAGTGACAGCAATGATTGGGCAAAGTGAAGGAATTACGCAGTCTTTTATCAACTATAACATTAAGCATGCTTTGGAGTTACTGGAAACACAGATGAAGCGTCTGGATCAGAGTACTGCACTGGGAATGTGGGATTTTGCGGCGTATGTACTCAGCGAAGATCACAATACAGCGAATAATGTGGCACACTCCTACCTGGCACTTACACTGGGGGAAGAATCTTATATGTCAAAATCCGCGATCAATATCTGGAGAGGAGATGTGGAAGAAGAACAGGAAGCAGCAAGAGAAATCTGCGGTTATTTGCGGGAACTTCGCCATCCTGTATTTGGACTCTCACCTGCTTTAGCAGAACGCGATCTTGCATATAATGTGTACCCTTCTATTGTAACGGCGACAACTGCGCTTTCGGGCAAAGAACTGGCGTATTCACTGAATTTCCCCCAGAAAGCGATTGCCGGGCTGCCGATACTGGAATGTGCTTCCTTTGGCAGAAATATTGCAACTTATGATATGAGCGAGATGAACAATGAGAAAATTAGCCTTGGCTGTTTCTTTCACATGAATCATGCCGAGCAGGAAAATCCGGTTCAGCTTTCCCTGCAATCGCTGACTTCGCATACATTTATTACCGGAAGTACCGGCTCCGGTAAAAGTAATACGGTCCATACGATTTTAAAACGGGCAAAAAAGAAAGGGGTGAAATTTCTCGTAATAGAACCTGCCAAAGGAGAATATAAGAATATCTTTGGCATGAAGAAAGATGTATTTGTTTATGGAACAAATCCTGAGTTGACACCTATGCTGCGGATCAATCCATTTAGTTTCCCGAAAGGAATTCATATTCTGGAGCATCTGGACCGATTGATTGAAATTTTTAACGTCTGCTGGCCAATGTATGCGGCAATGCCGGCTGTCCTGAAATCGGCAGTGGAAAAATCCTATGAAGACTGTGGGTGGAACTTAAATACATCCAGAAACATCTATGATGAAGAAATTTATCCGTCTTTTGCGGATGTTGCTGAAAAAGTCAGAGAAGTGATTGATTCCAGTGAGTATGACAGCGAGAATAAGGGGGCGTATAAAGGATCGCTGCAAACCCGATTGACATCTCTGGCAAATGGTCTGAATGGTATGGTTTTTGTACAGGATGAGATTTCGCTTGCACAGCTGTTTGATGAAAATGTAATTATTGATTTGAGTCGTGTTGGTTCTATGGAGACAAAATCTTTGATTATGGGAATGCTGGTGCTGAAGCTGCAGGAGTACCGTATGGTAACGGCAGATGCTATGAATGCAGAAATACGGCATCTTACCGTTCTGGAAGAGGCTCATAATCTGCTGAAGCGTACCTCTGCAGAGCAAAGTCCAGAAGGAAGTAATTTGGTGGGAAAGAGCGTGGAAATGCTGGCAAATGCCATCGCGGAAATGCGTACTTATGGGGAAGGTTTTATCATTGCGGATCAGGCGCCTGGTCTGCTTGATATGTCTGTTATCCGGAATACGAACACCAAAATCATTATGCGGCTTCCAGATCTTGGGGATCGTGAACTGGTAGGGAAATCCGCCGGGCTGAATGATGACCAGATCAATGAACTTTTCCGGCTTCCCCGCGGCGTGGCTGCTGTTTATCAAAACGAATGGATTCAGCCGATTCTGTGTAAAGTGGATCGATGCGAGATCAATGAAAATCCATTTCGTTATACAATCAGCGAGGAGGATACCAGGCGCCTGGAAGAAACCGAAGTTGTGTCGAAAATGCTGTTGGACTTCATTATGAACAGGGGGCTGTCCGGTAAAAACAAAGAAATGGATGTAGAAGAACTTAAACGGCGTGTAATTCAATCCAGACTGAGTACTACTGTGAAACAGGAGTTCATCGCTTATGTTAAATTCGGAAAAGAAGATGCAGTTGCATCCCTGCGCTCTCTTTTATATGACTTCCTGGAAGCAGAGAATGCAATTCTGAAATCTCAGGAGTGTACGAATCTTTCTGAATGGGTACATTCTGTGGCAGAGCAACTGAATCTGTCCATCAGTGATTATTCCAGACGGCAGATTGACTGGATGATGCAGATGCTTATTAATGAAAAAACTGTGAGAGATCCGAAGTATGGCAATATTCTTTCAAGTTTTAATGAAGTTTACCGTAAGGAAGGGGGTGTGTTTTAATGCAGGAAATAAAAACAAAAGATGTGTCTGAGACTAATTCGCCGGAGAAGCATGGTTTTATGGAAATCAGGCCACAACGGGAAATATCTCTGGCAGACGAACAGAAATTTGCTGAGATTGAGTCAAACTATTATACGAGTCACAAAGAGCGGATTGATAGAACTCCTGTGAAGCCTGAATTTGGAAAATGGGAAGGAGAGCGTGGCGAATCCAAATTTGTGCCATCGGCAGAAACAGAAAAAGGGCAGAGAGGGATAGAAAAACTGGCAGAATATGGATTGGACGGGATAGAATTTCGTCATGGAGAACCGGATTACTCAAAATGTAGTGAGGCGACGGTGAAGATTGATAATATGACAGAAAATCGTCCGTCCAATTTTGATCAGGCAGATATAAAACTGTCTGCCCGATGGAATGAAATGGCAAAAGATGGTCGAACCGACTGGAAACAGAAGGATGTCGAGGCATTCCGATACGAAAACAAGTTATCATGGCATGAGTGCTGTGACCGTGAAACGATGCATCTGGTATCGCAGGATATACATGGAAATGATACAAGTGTATTTCCGCATTTAGGCGGTGTTTCTGAGTGCAGAGCAAGAGATAATTCTGGAGGTGAATTTGATGAATAAAACAAGAATGAATATTTGGGGACGTGATTTCGAACTTGAAGTTTATTACAGAACGAATGCGGAGAATATTATATCAGAAGAACAGAAGGACGCTTACCGCACATTTACTCAGCCTGGTGTTGAACTGGAAAGTGCCCTTACGAAGCTCAAGGAATATATCGAAAATAATTATCCGGATCGTATTCAGGAGGAGAAAATTTCTAATATTTTTAGGTATATTATTCCCAAAATTATTTTTATTCCGAGACAAAAAGAAGGGAAGATTGTGGCATTACTGTGCGACTTTGCGTTCGATATAGAGCATGGTATTGCACTGGTGTTTCAAGACGGAGCAATAAAAGAGATTGGATCTCAGGATATCATTTTATGATCATTCCTTTCGGGTATCCAGTAACTTGAATCTTATTATTCTTTTTCATAAAACGCAGAAGAAGCTTGGACAATAATAGTCCAGGCTTCTTCTGCGTTTTGCATTGGAAAAACCAGATATGAAAATTTGGATGTTATGCTTTTATTGCAGCAAGGAGTAAGTCTGGAAAGGAGAACGGCATGAATATTTTGAAGATCTGAATTATGAAAACGCAGAAATTGATGAAAACTAACAAACACATTTGGGAGGTTTAAATGATGAACAAGATGGTAAGAATGTTTGTGAATTTTTCTGCTATGCTTAGTGTGGTAGTTTGCATTTCCGGCTGCAGCAGCGGTGAATCGACGGACAGTGCAGGTGCAAGTGTTAAAAAGGTGAAGATTAACATAGAAGATATCGCCTGGAATGTCGATGAATGTATTGTTGATGGTGATCGTTATGTCATTCTTGATTACACAAACAATACAAAGTATACTTTGACGGATTTTGAGATCACATTCAAAGAAAAGGCTGATGTTACCGAAGAAGAAAAGGCGCAATTTTGTTCGGATATTGAGAATGCATATGACATAAGCGAGGAAGATATGGAAGAAATCAGGAGTCGCTCGATTTCAATGCACGCGGAAACCAACAGAGTTATTGATCCGGGCGAATCCGTTTCGAACGTAAACTGTTATTATTATAGTGGATCTTTTTATTTAAAAGATATAAACCACTATAACCTGGTTGAGCCGGATATCGCTACGGTTAAGTATATTGATGAAGACAAAATTTTTACTGTATATTATGATTATGGTTCGAAGAAGTATTCAGCTGAATCGGAAACAGAGACCGCATATCAATGGTCGCAGACAGAACTCAGCAGTAGAATTCCGAAGCCGGACGTGAAGGTGGTGGAAAGCGGAAGAGATGACGAAAAAATCTTTATGTTTGATGCATATGGATTATCGTTAGAACAGTTTAACACTTATATTGAAGAGTGTAAAGAACTCGGATATACGGTTGAGCCACGCAGTCATGAAGGATTCTATTCGGCCGATGATGCCGATGGCTATAATGTCTATTTGTATTACAATGAGAGAAGTTATTCGATGGATGCTTCTGTTAGTGCTCCTGAAGAAGAAAAGGAGTAGTTCAGGAAACAGTCATATATGAGCATCTTATTGAAGCTGATGCTTTTTCGCCACGCCTGAAGCCAAAAGGCACTTATTGTGTTTTCTGCTTCCCCCTATGTTTACATTCTCCTTTGATTTATGATAGAATATCCTTGGAAATTTTAGATAATTTTGAAAAAATCAGGAGAAATATTATGTACGTGAAAGTATTTACAGATGGTGCGGCGCGTGGAAATCCGGATGGTCCGGGCGGATATGGCGCAGTGATTCAGTACCGGGATGGAACCGGCAAGGTATATGAAAAGGAGCTTTCCGGCGGCTTTGTGCGCACGACGAATAACCGTATGGAACTTCTTGCGGTAATTAAGGCGCTGGAGGCGCTGAATCGTCCCTGCGAAATCGATCTGTATTCGGATTCGTCCTATGTGATTAAGGCTTTTAATGAACACTGGATTGAAGGCTGGCAGAAAGCCAACTGGCGTAAGGGGCGACCGAATGAAGTCAAGAATATTGACCTATGGCAGCGCCTTCTTACTGTGGCAGCTCCACATAAAATTACCTGGAACTGGGTTAAGGGACATGCCGGGCATCCGGAGAACGAGCGCTGCGACCGCCTGGCGACTTCTGCGGCAGACGGAGGTAACCTGCAGGTTGACCCAGGCATTAAATAACTTTAACAGAGTTTGCCGTATATGTAGAGAACAAAACAGATTCATCTGCTGTAAAGATTGCAGTTGAATTTTACAACAGATTGGGATATGCTAGGTTTGAAATGAAGAATTTGTATTTATCTGAAGAAGCTCAAAACGATCTCCGGAAATCAAAACCTATATTGAGGAAGAGTTACTGAACCCATCTGCAGTAGCGGCAACTGTAAGCCGATGTCCATCGCAATTATATGCGGATTTTGTTTGGAGACAATACAACAGATGAATAATGCCAAATTGTGGAACCGCTTGTAGAAATGCAGGCGGTTTTCATGAACATTGGACTTGCGAACAGAGCACAGGTATGTTAATATTAAAGTTAGCTGTAATCGTTGCGGGCAGCGCAGAGCATTGACTCAGGGCGCAGGCTCAGAGCGATTACTTTGTAAATACAGGAGGACACAAACGTGCAGAAGAAATATGGCGTAAATGAATTACGCAAAATGTTTTTGGACTTTTTTGAGAGCAAGGGACATCTGTGCAAGAGCAGCTACTCCCTGGTTCCTCACAATGATAACAGTGTACTGCTGATCCCCGCCGGCATGGCTCCCCTGAAGCCGTATTTCACCGGTCAGGAGATTCCACCCCGCACACGCATGGCAACTTGCCAGAAGTGCATCCGTACCGGCGATATCGAGAACGTAGGCAAGACTGCCCGTCACGGCACATTCTTCGAGATGCTGGGTAACTTCTCCTTCGGCGACTACTTTAAGAAGGAAGCCATCGCATGGTCTTGGGAATTCCTCACCGAGGTGGTTGGCCTGGATCCCAACCGTCTGTACCCTTCCATCTACGAAGATGACGATGAAGCTTTCGAGATCTGGAACAAGCAGCAGGGCATCCCGGCGGAGCGTATCTTCCGCTTCGGCAAGGAAGACAACTTCTGGGAGCACGGAGCAGGCCCCTGCGGTCCCTGCTCGGAGATCTACTATGACCGCGGAGAAGCTTATGGCTGCGGCAAGCCCGGATGTACCGTAGGCTGCGACTGCGATCGTTACATGGAGATCTGGAACAACGTATTTACGCAGTTTGATGGAGATGGCAAGGGTAACTATGTTGAACTGTCCCATAAGAATATTGATACCGGTATGGGTCTGGAACGTCTGGCTGTTGTTGTTCAGGATGTGGATTCCATTTTCAATGTAGATACCATCCGTGCACTGCTGGATGAGGTATGCCGCCTGGCAGGCACGACCTACAATGCGGACCATGAGAAGGATGTATCTCTGCGTCTGATCACGGACCATATCCGTTCCGTTACTTTTATGGTAAGCGACGGCATTATGCCCAGCAATGAAGGCCGTGGCTATGTTCTGCGCCGTCTGCTGCGCCGAGCAGCCCGCCATGGCCGTATGCTCGGTATCGAGAGCAAGTTCCTGGCGGATCTGAGTAAGAAGGTGATCGAGGTATCCCGTGACGGTTATCCGGAGCTGGATGAGAAGGCGGAGTTTATCTACCGTGTAATCAATCAGGAGGAAGAGAACTTCAACAAGACCATCGATCAGGGGCTTAGTATTCTGGCAGATATGGAGCAGAAGCTGGCGAATGCCGGTGAGAAGACGCTCTCCGGTGAGGATGCCTTCAAGCTGTACGATACCTACGGATTCCCGCTGGATCTCACGAAGGAGATCATGATGGAGAAGGGCTTCGATATTGATGAGGACGGCTTTAATACTGCCATGGAGAATCAGAGAAAGATGGCCCGCGAAGCCCGCAAGACCACGAACTACATGGGCGCGGATGTAACGGTATATCAGTCGATCGATACTTCCATTACTTCGAAGTTTGTTGGCTATGATAAGAACAGCTGCGATTCGAAGATTACGGTTCTTACCACGGATACGGATGTAGTAGAGGCACTGACGGATGGTCAGGAAGGTACGATCCTCACGGAGGAGACTCCTTTCTATGCGACCAGCGGCGGACAGGTTGCGGATACCGGTGTGATCCGCAATGCGGACGGCGGTGTCTTTGAAGTAAAGGATACCATCAAGCTGCAGGGCGGCAGAATCGGTCATGTCGGCAAGGTTGTCAGCGGCATGTTCTATGTTGGCGACGCAGTGACTCTGGAGATCAACGAGGAGCAGAGAGCGGCTACCGCAAGAAACCACAGCGCAACCCACTTGCTGCAGAAGGCTCTGCGTACTGTTCTGGGTACTCATGTCGAGCAGGCAGGTTCCTATAATGATAAGGATCGTCTGCGCTTTGACTTCACGCATTTCTCCGCGCTTTCCGCAGAGGAGCTGAAGAAAGTGGAGGATATCGTAAATGAAGAGATCCGCGCGGCTCTTCCGGTCGTAACGAAGGTTATGAGTCTGGATGAGGCGAAGAAACTCGGTGCGATGGCTCTGTTCGGCGAGAAGTACGGCGATGCGGTACGTGTCGTATCCATGGGTGATTTCTCCACGGAGCTTTGCGGTGGTACTCATGTAGCGAATACAGAGAATATCGGCTGCTTTAAGATTCTGTCCGAGACCGGCGTTGCTGCAGGCGTACGCCGTATTGAGGCACTGACTTCCACCGGACTGCTGGCTTACTATGCCGAGATGGAGAAGGAGTTCCATGCGGCAGCTGCAGCAGCGAAGTCCACACCGGCGAACCTGGAAGCGAGAATTCATCAGATGCAGGAAGAGATGAAGGTGCTGCAGTCTGAGAATGAGAAGCTGAAGGATAAGCTGGCCAAGGGAAGCCTCGGCGATGTGATGAATCAGGTGAAGGAGATCAAGGGTGTGAAGACTCTGGCTGTGAAAGTGTCGGATGTTGACATGAACGAGCTCCGCAACCTGGGCGATCAGCTGAAGGAGAAGCTGGGCGAAGGTGTTATCGTACTGGCTTCCGAGCTGAATGGCAAGGTAAATCTGATCACGATGGCAACTGACGGTGTGCAGAAGCTTGGCGCTCACGCAGGCAACCTGATCAAGGCCATTGCCTCCGAGGTAGGAGGTGGCGGCGGCGGCCGTCCTGGTATGGCTCAGGCAGGCGGCAAGAATCCGGCCGGCATTGACAATGCGCTGGAGAAGGCAGCAAAGGTCATTGAGGAGCAGATTCACTAAGAAGATCAATGCGATTTTCGGTTGGGAAAAAATGCAAAAAAATCAAAGCTTTCTATTGACGAATAAGGATTCTATGTTATAATAGAGTACGTGCTAAATTTTATTACCCAATCAGTTGCACAATTTTACAACTGGAGGGAGGTTAGGTGTGAGTTATGGCAAACGTAATCGTTAAAGAGAACGAAACGTTGGATAGCGCTCTCCGCAGATTCAAGAGAAACTGTGCGAAGGACGGCATCCAGCAGGAGATTCGTAAGAGAGAGCATTATGAGAAGCCCAGCGTAAGACGCAAGAAGAAGTCCGAAGCTGCAAGAAAGAGAAAGTACAACTAATCATTGTACAGCATTAAAAGTAATGGCGGTATGAGTAATCATACCGCCTTTCTTCATATTAATTGCCGGCGTGACATACACTGGAACAAAGTGCATTCCGGGAGGATGCCATGGAAAGAAATATGCAGGAATGGAGATGCCGGGAGGAGCTCCTGCTGATGGAAGCACCCGTTGTGACGCTGACCGGACAGTATCAGATGCGGATTGAGAATTACCGGTTTCTGCGTTCTCTGCGGGAGAATGAGATCCAGGTGCAGGGAAAGCGCTGCCGCCTCACAATCGCAGGGGAATGCCTGATGGTGGATTATTATACCGGGGAGGCGATGAAGATCAGCGGCCGGATCTGTTCTCTGCATTATCAGGAGGTCTGAAGAATGGGAGCAGTGAGACTGTTTTTTCACGGGCAGCTGCAGATTCGTGCCTATGGGAGAGATCCGGAGCGCTTCCTGAATCTGTGTGCGGGAACCGGGGTTACCCTTTATAACATGAAGAGAAAAGAGGACGATGTCTGCTTTGTTCTTTCCGTGCCGGATTTTCGCCGGGCAGTTCCTCTGGCGCGGAAGAGCCGCACGTTCCTACATATCTGCCGTCGGTCTGGCCTTCCATTTCTTCTGTATCGGAACCGCACAAGAAAAGCTTACGCTGCCGGTCTGCTTCTGGGCATTTTTCTGCTGTATTTTCTGAGTCATTTTCTGTGGGACGTCCGTTTTGTCGGGAATCTTTATTATACGGATGAGACCATTCGGGATTTTCTGGAGGAGGAAGGAATTCAGTACGGAATGTGGACGAATCAGATTGTCTGCAATGATCTGGAACAGGCGATCCGGATTCGTTATCCAGAGATTACGTGGGTTTCGGCTCAGATATCGGGAACTCGCATGATTATTCAGATGAAGGAAAACTTTTCTGGAACAGATTCCACAGAAATAAAGAATGTACCGGGTGACTTGGCTGCTGCAGAAGACGGTGTGATCACCTCAATGATCGTTCGGCAGGGGACGCCGCTGGTGAAGCCGGGAGATGAAGTGAAGGCGGGGCAGGTTCTGGTGAGCGGTCGGATTCCGATTCACGATGATAGCGGTGAGGTCGTTGCGGAGGAAGAAACGACTGCCGATGCGGATGTGTATGCCGAGCTTTCCATTCCGTATGTCTGGGAGCATTCCCGGTATCGGGAGGAACGCATCGTCACAGGGAAATATCCCTGCGGGATTTCTTTGCGGATTGGCTCATATCTGCTGCGCGCGGGCCGAACCGAGGCACAGGACGGCACGTTCTGCCTGTCGGAGACGGAGACGCCGGTGCTGTTCTATCGCTTTTCGCTTCCGTTGTCGCTGACCATTTCCCGTGCTTTTCATTATGAGACCTGCATGAGAAGGATGACAGAGGAAGAATGCCAGGCGTTGACGGAGAAGGAACTAACACTTTTTCGCGGAGAAATTCGTGCAGAAGGCGGAAAAATTCTGAGGGAAGAAACCGAAACAACGATGGATGAAAATCAAATCCGGGCGGAAGGATATTTTTGGATTGAGAAGCAGATTGGAGAGAAAGCGCCTTTTCAGGAGATTGTGGGAGAAGAGAATGAGAATGGCATTTCCGCAGGAGAAGCCAGCTACGATGCAGAATAGCAGAAGAAACGGGCAGGAGAAATCATCGCAGAAGAGAAAAGTTTGAAAAAGTAGTGCAATTTACTGAAAAAAATGATAGAATAGAACACGCGAAATAATGGAAGGAAGAATTGTTTCATGAGTATTATTGAAACCATGATCGATGTTCCGGCCGATCACATGCAGAATGTCTGTGGTCAGCTGGACTCGTATATGAAGAAAATCGAGAGAAGCCTGCGGGTTTCCCTGATTCCCCGCGATGATGCGATCAAGATCATTGGTCCGGAGGGAGCAGTGAAGAAGGCGAAGAGTGTATTCTCCAATCTCCTGGAGCTGTCCCACCGCGGCAATACGATCACGGAGCAGAATGTGGATTATGCGCTCTCCCTTTCCTTTGAGGAGAAGGATGAGCAGATCCTGGAGATCGATAAGGATATCATCTGCCGCACGATCGCGGGCAAGCCGATCAAGCCGAAGACCGTGGGTCAGAAGACCTATGTGGATGCGATCCGCGAGAAGATGATCTGCTTCGGACTGGGTCCGGCAGGTACCGGTAAGACATATCTTGCCATGGCGATGGCGATTCAGGCTTTTAAGAACAATGAAGTCAGCCGTATTATCCTGACGCGTCCGGCGATTGAAGCCGGTGAGAAGCTCGGATTTCTTCCAGGCGATCTGCAGAGCAAGATTGACCCATATCTGCGTCCGCTGTACGATGCGCTGTATCAGATTATGGGAGCGGAGTCCTATCTGCACAATTATGAGAAGGGACTGATCGAGGTTGCTCCGCTGGCCTATATGCGCGGCCGCACGCTGGATAATGCCTACATTATCCTGGATGAGGCGCAGAATACGACACCGGCGCAGATGAAGATGTTCTTAACCCGTATCGGATTCGGCTCCAAGGTAATCATCACCGGCGATATCACCCAGAAGGATCTGCCGGAGGGCACGGTATCCGGTCTGGATGTTGCATTGAAGGTTCTGAAGGATGTAGATGAGATCGGCATCATCCGCCTTTCGAACAAGGATGTGGTACGTCATCCGCTGGTACAGAAGATTGTCGAGGCTTATGAGAAGTATGAGAAGAAGGAACAGCACCGGGAGGAGCGCAGAGAGCAGCACCTGGAACAGCGCAGACGTACGCCCCGCCCGTCGAGAAAGGGATAATTATGAATATTGAGATTAGTTATGAATCAGAGGACAAGCTGGGAATCCCGTATGAGGAGATCATCGAGAAGGTGGCGCTGGAGGCCATGAAGTATGAGCACTGTCCCTATGAGGCGGAGATCAATGTCCTGCTTACGGATGATGACCGCATCAAGGAGCTGAATTCCCAGTTCCGCTATATCGACAATACGACAGATGTTCTGTCGTTCCCTATGGTGGATTTTCAGCGCGGCGGTGATTTCAGTGTGTTGGAGGATGAGCTTTCCGATATGTATTTTCATCCGGGAACCGGCGATCTGCTGCTCGGCGATATTGCGATCTCCATCCAGAAAATTCGCAGTCAGGCGGAAGCCTACGGCCACAGCCTGGAGCGTGAGCTGGCATTCCTGGTAGCGCACAGTATGTTCCATCTGATGGGATACGATCATGTGGATGACCGGGAACGTGAGATTATGGAAGGAAAGCAGAGAGAGGTTCTGGACAACCTGGGAATTGTCCGCTGATGTCGGATGGATTCAGAGTGTTGTTTTGAAAATGAGTATCCGCGGCCTCGGACAGAGACTGTGGTGCCCGCAGATACGAAAGGAAGGAATGGACTATGAAAAAGAAAAGCATCAGTATTCTTCTTGCCGCACTGATGATCGGTCTTTGCGTGGCTGGATGTGGAAAGAAAAATGAAGAGACCACAGAGGCTCCGACGACCGTGGAGCAAACCACGAAGGAACCGGCGGAGGTGCCGGTGATGACAATCGCGGATGTTCCGGAGACAACGGAGGAAGCACTTCCGGAAGGTATGATGTACAGCTATCTGACGGGTAAGGTTGTTCCGGTTGAAGTCGGAAGAAAACGCCCGGTTGCTTTTCAGATTGATAATGAGAGGCGCGCGCAGCCGCAGAACGGCGTAAGCACGGCAGAGATCGTCTATGAGGTTCCGATCGAGGCAAACGAGGTGCGCTTGACGGCGATCTTCCAGAGCTTTGACGATACAGACCGGATCGGACCGCTCCGCAGCGCGAGAAGCTATCACCCCGGCATTGTAGCGGAGTATGACGGTATCTTCTTCCATCATGGTCACAGCGATCTGGCGCTTCCTTATCTGGATGATGAGCGCTGCGATGATCTGGAGGGTATCGCGAACAGCGGATGGCCGGCTGTCTTCGAGAGCAGCGATCATTCCGCCGGTCACAATATCTTTACCAATCAGGAGAAGGTGATGAAGCAGGTGGAGAAGCTTGGTTTCCGCACGGAGATGAAGCAGGATTACACCTATAAGTTCCAATTCGCGAAGACCAGCGAGAAGATCGTTCCGGAAGGCGGACAGGACGCGAACAAGGTATCTATCGGATATACGCAGAATCACCCTTACTTCGAGTACAACGCGGAGGACGGACGCTACTATCGTTACGCTTTCGATAAGGCTCATATCGATCAGGCAAATGATAAGCAGGTAGCTGTCGATAATGTGATCGTGGAATACTGTGATTACAACCTGGAGTGGGACAAGAATACGAAGAATATCCATACCGTGGGTACCGGCACGGGCGTGTTCATTACAGCAGGAAAGGCGGTTCCTATCACCTGGGAGAAGGCCGACTACTGGGAGAACACACATTATTATTATCAGAGCGGCGAGGAGATCACGCTGAATCAGGGACAGACATGGGTTTGCATCGTGCTGCCCTCCATGACCGGCGAGATCACTGTGGAGTAGTATGGCAAAGCAACCAAAGAAGAACAAAGGAAATAATTTTTTAGTCCAGGGAAGTATCCTGGCCATCGCCGGTATTGTTGTCCGGTTGATTGGACTCCTGTATCGTGTACCTTTGATGAACACGATCGGAGAGGACGGAATGGGCGTGTATTCGACCGCCTTCAGTATCTATAATATTCTCCTGCTGATCTCCAGCTACAGCCTGCCGCTTGCGGTATCCCGACTGGTAGCTGCAAGAATCAGTCTGGGACAGTATAAGAATGCCCGCAGAGTCTTCCAGGGCGCGCTGATGTTTGCAACCGCTTCCGGAGTGATTATGTGTTCCATCACCTGGTTCGGCTCGAATTTCTTCGCGGATCTGATGAAGATGCCGGAGGCGGCCTATGCGATCCGCGTGCTGGCTCCCTGCATCCTGATTATGGCATTTCTTGGCGTGTTCCGTGGTTATTTCCAGGGGCATGGAACCATGGTTCCAACAGCAACCTCCCAGATCGCGGAGCAGGTCTTTAATGCGGTCGTCAGTGTAGCGGCCGGTTATATGCTCTTCAAGGCAGGAACCGAGAGAGATCTGGCGGAAGGCACGAAAGGATTTTATTCGGCGGCCTACGGCGCCAGCGGTGGTACGCTTGGTACTGTAACCGGAGCGGGCATCGCGCTTCTCTTCTTTATCGTGCTGTATTTCAGCTTCCGCAAAGTGGAGGACGCAAAGTGCCGCAGAGATAAGCATGAGAACCGGGAGTCTTATGGCTATATCCTGAAGATCGTGATTATGACGATCCTTCCGGTGTTGTTCAGCACAACGATCTATCAGATCAGCTCCGTGCTGGATCAGGGCATTTACGCGCAGTCCGTCAGCGATTCCTACGCTTCCGTGTGGGGTGCGTACAGCAGTAAATATCTGCTGATGATTCATGTGCCGACGGCGATTGCTTCGTCGATGGGTTCCTCGATCATTCCAGCACTTGCCGCCGCGATCAGCAGAGGCAATAAGACAGAGATCATTGACAAGACTGGAACAGCGATCCGCTTTAATATGGTGATCGCGATTCCTGCATCCATCGGATTGGCGGTTCTGGCCGGCCCCATCATGAATCTGCTTTTCTCAGGGGATAACTCGGTGGCAATTCACATGATGCTGATCGGTTCTACGATGGTTATGTTCAACGCACTTTCCACCATCTCGAACTCGGTGCTTCAGGGCATCGGCAACATCTGGATTCCAGTGAAGAACGCGCTGATCGCTCTGGTGCTGCACATTGGTATTCTGGCGTTTATGCTCTGGGTACTGGATCTTGGAATCGACGGCGTGGTTCTCTCCAACGTCATCTTCTATATCATGATGTGCGTCTTTAACCAGCTGAGTATTCGTCACATCCTGCAGTATCGTCAGGAGTATATCAAGACGTTCGTCTGCCCGCTGTTCTCCTCTGCCGTGATTGGACTGGCAGCCAGCATCCTGTACCGTGTGATTCATGCGCTGATCCATTCCAACATGGTATCGCTTCTGCTCTCGATTCTCGTGGCAGTCGTTGTATATGCGGTGCTGATGCTCCTCACCAAGGGCATCGACGAGGTGGATCTTGCCAGCTTCCCGAAGGGAAGAACACTGGTGGCAATCGCAAAGAAGCTGCACCTGTTGGGGCGGTAAGATAAAATAAAAAGACTGATGGCAGCCTCTCTTTGAAAGGTTACCGCCAGTCTTTTTTTGATTGACGGAACCGGATGAAAAATGCTATACTATAAGATCGAAAGCGAAGGTGATAAGATGACAGAAGAACTGATAATCATTGGCGGTGGAGCCGCCGGTATGATGGCGGCGATTACTGCAGCCGGATGTGGTGTCCGTCCGATCCTTCTGGAGGGCGGAGAACGGGTCGGCAGGAAGATTCTTTCCACCGGCAACGGTAAGTGCAACTATACGAATTATCATATGACGCCGGACTGCTTCCGCAGCACAGACAGTGCGTTCCCGGCGGAGGTTCTGCGTCATTTTAATGAAAAGAATACGATAAGGTTCTTCCGCTCTCTGGGGATTCTGCCGTATGACAGGAACGGATATGTCTATCCACGAAGCGAGCAGGCGGCTTCTGTGCTGGATGCGCTTCGCCGGGGGCTAGAGGAACGAGACGTTCGCGAGCATACTTCGTGTAAGGTGCAGCGTGTCAGTCGGACCGGAGACGGCTTTCTGGTGGAGACGGAAGTCGGGAATTTTCATGCGAAGCGGCTGATTCTGGCGACAGGAGGCTGTGCAGCACCGAAGACCGGATCCGACGGCAGCGGATTTATTCTGGCTAGGCAGCTAGGACACACGATTGTGTCTCCGGTACCGGCGCTGGTGCAGCTCCGTGCGGAGGAGCCATTTTTTAAGAGCATATCGGGTGTTCGTACACAGGCGAGAGTGACCATCCTGATTGACGGGAAGCCGGCGGCCTCGGATCGCGGAGAGGTTCAGCTGACAGATTACGGAATCTCCGGAATCCCGGTGTTTCAGGTCAGTCGCTACGCTTCTCGCGCCTGCAGGGAGCGAAGACGGGTGCAGGCCGTCCTGGATTTCCTTCCGGAATATTCCATGAAGGAAGCGGAAGCGCTTTTTGCGCAGAGAAATCGTGAGCATCCGCGCTGGAGCGGGGAAGAGCTGCTTGCTGGGATCTTACCGAAGAAGCTGGCGGTATTGCTGGCGAAGCAGGGAAAGGGACATCAGGCACAGATCTGCAAGAACTGGACGATAACGATAAAAGATACGAATGGCTTTGATCAGGCGCAGGTTTGTGCCGGCGGCGTGTCTGTGAAGGAGATTCGCCCGGATACCTGTGAGTCCCGGCTGGTTTCCGGTCTGTTCTTCGGCGGTGAGGTGATGGATGTGGACGGCATCTGCGGCGGCTATAATCTGCAGTGGGCTTGGTCCACGGGGTATCTGGCCGGACGCAGTGCCGCAGAATCTGCCGGGATAAGAAGAAAGGAACGTAAATGATTCAGATCAGTAATATCAAACTTCCGCCGGAGCACACGGAGGAGGATCTGTACCGCCAGATCCGGAACCATGGCGTGCGTTTTCGCCCGGAGAATGTGACGATCATAAAGAAATCGCTGGACGCCAGAAAGAAGCAGAACCTGCATTATCTTTACACCGTGCAGGTAAAGGATGGTACGGTGACCGCTCATAAGAAGAATGCGGATATCCGTGAAGTTCCGGAGCAGTCGTATGAGTTCCCGGTTCCCGGCACAGAGAAACTGAAGTTTCGCCCGGTGGTTATCGGCGCGGGGCCGGCAGGACTTTTCGCAGCGCTCTGGCTGGCGAAACGCGGATATGCGCCGATCCTGATCGAGCGCGGAGCGCCGGTGGAGGAGCGGGCGATGGATGTGCAGACCTTCTGGAACAGCGGCAGGCTGAACCCGGAATCGAACGTGCAGTTCGGGGAAGGCGGCGCAGGAACCTTTTCCGATGGAAAGCTGAATACGCAGGTGAAGGATGTATCCGGACGCATCCGTATGGTGCTTCAGACCTTTGCGGATGCGGGGGCGGACCCTTCAATCCGATACTGGTACAAGCCGCATATCGGGACAGATGTGCTGCGCACGGTTGTAAGCAATATCCGCAGTCAGATCCTCTCCTTCGGAGGAGAGATCCTTTTCCATACGTGTATGCGAGAGCTCGTGATCCGGGATGGTCAGGTACGCGGCGTCATCCTGGAGAAAAATGGCACACGGGAGACGCTGGAAGCGGAGCAGGTGATCCTGGCGATCGGTCACAGCGCCAGAGATACGTTTCAGATGCTGCAGAAGCAGCAGGTACCGATGAGCGCCAAGGCGTTTGCTGTCGGCGTCCGCGCGGAGCATCCGCAGGAGATGATTCAGCAGGCGCAGTACGGCGACTGGCCGGATGGGCTTCTGCCTGTGGCAGATTATAAAGTGACTGGTCGCGGCGTAAATGGTCGCGGCGTGTATTCGTTCTGCATGTGCCCGGGTGGCCAGGTGGTGAATGCGTCCTCGGAGGAAGGACTCCTGGCGGTGAACGGGATGAGCAATCACGCCAGAGACGGAAGAAATGCCAATTCCGCGCTGATCGTGGCGGTGAACCCTTCCGATTATCCGGGAGAGGGGCCGCTTGCGGGGATCGCTTTTCAGAGAGAACTGGAGCGGCGGGCGTTCCTTTCCGGCGAGGGAAGGATTCCGGTACAGCTCTTCGGAGACTTTAAGGAGAACCGCAGGAGTGCGGCGTATCGGGGTGTGCTGCCGGATCACTGTGGTGGAGACAGCTTCGCCAATCTCCGGGCGGTACTTCCGGAGGAGGTCAGTCAGTCGCTGATCCTCGGCATGGAGCAGTTCGGCGGACGGATTCCCGGTTTTGACCGGCCGGATGTGATATTCTCCGGTGTGGAGAGCCGAACGTCTTCGCCGGTACGAATTGAGAGAGATGAGCATTATGAGAGCCCTGTCCGCGGTCTTTTCCCGTGCGGGGAAGGGGCCGGTTATGCCGGCGGTATTACGAGCGCTGCTGTGGATGGAATAAAGATTGCAGAAGAAATTATGAGGAGGTTCCGATCATGGACATGAAAGATATCGACCGTATCAACGAGCTGTACCGCAAGAAGAAGGCAGGTACGCTGACACAGGAAGAAAAGGAAGAGCAGGATCGTCTGCGCCAGGAGTATCTGGCGGCAGTCCGCGCGAACCTGAGAGGTACGCTGGATAGTACGAAGATTCAGTATCCGGACGGATCGATCGTGGATCTGGGCGAAAAGTACGGCAATAAGGGAAAGCGGGGGAACTGATGGAGAAGACGAAACAGGAGATCCGTAAGGAGTGCCGGAATGCCCGGATGGCTCTTTCGGAGTGCGAAGTAGAGGAAGCAAGTCGCCGAGCGGCAGGCTTCCTTTTGAAGGACGCGGACTACCGGAAGGCGGAGACGATTCTCGCTTATATCGATACGCAACAGGAGATCTCTACCAGAGCGATTCTGGAGGATGCGTGGCGCTGTGGGAAGACAACTGCTGTTCCCCGCGTAGAAGGAAAGACGATGGAATTTTATCAGATTACTTCGTATGAGGATCTGGAGCCGGGTCATTTCGGTGTGTGGGAGCCGAAGGTGCACTGCCCGGTCTATGAGGGGCCTTCGGCCCTTCTTCTGGTTCCCGGTGTGGCCTTCGACCGGGAGGGACGCCGCATCGGATACGGCGGAGGATTCTATGACCGTTATCTGGAGAAGCATCCGGATCACCACACGGTCGGATACGCATACGCGTTTCAGATCTATGAGCATCTTCCGACGGAAGTATTCGACCGCCGGGTGGATCGTGTCCTGACGGAGAACGGCTTTTTGAAATATACAGGGGAAAGGGAACAGACCAAATGACAGAGACAAGAATGACGGACGAGGTCGACGTAAACAGCCATCCGCCTCTGGAAGAGGAGAAGCGCCAGCGCTACTATATCGCGAAGATGCAGCAGCTCGTAAAGGAGAAGGAGACGGAGATTGGACGCCCGCTGACTGCTTGCGTGACGACGTTCGGCTGCCAGATGAATGCCAGAGATTCCGAGAAGTTGATTGGAATCCTGAAGGAGATTGGTTTTGAGGAAAGCACGGACGAGAATTCGGATTTCGTCCTTTATAATACCTGCACGGTTCGCGAGAACGCGAATCTGCGTGTCTATGGCCGCCTGGGCCACCTGAACAGCCTGAAGAAGCAGCATCCGGGGATGATTATCGCGCTCTGCGGCTGCATGATGCAGGAGGAGACTGTAGTGGAGAAGATCCGAAAGAGCTATCGCTTCGTGGATCTGATCTTCGGCACGCACAATATCTTTAAGCTGGCGGAGCTGCTCTATCAGCGCATGACGGAGGACGGCATGGTGGTAGACGTATGGAAGGATACGGATCAGATCGTGGAAGATCTTCCCGTGGAGCGGAAGTATCCGTTCAAGTCCGGTGTGAACATCATGTTCGGTTGCAACAATTTCTGCACGTATTGTATTGTCCCCTATGTCCGCGGCCGGGAGCGCAGCCGTGCGCCGGAGGACATCATCAAAGAGATCGAAGGTCTTGTGGCGGACGGTGTTGTGGAGGTGATGCTCTTAGGTCAGAATGTAAATTCCTATGGCAAGACGCTGAACCCGCCGGTCAGCTTCGCAGAGCTTCTGGAACGGGTGGAGCAGATCCACGGTCTGGAACGGATTCGGTTTATGACATCGCATCCGAAGGATCTGTCGGATGACCTGATTCGTGTGATGGCGAAGTCAGAGAAAATCTGCCGCCATCTGCATCTTCCACTGCAGTCAGGAAGCAGCCGCCTGTTAAAGAAGATGAACCGCCATTACGATAAGGAACAGTATCTGGCGCTGGCAAAGAAGATTCAGGAGGCAATTCCGGATATTTCTCTGACGACGGATATTATCGTTGGCTTCCCCGGTGAGACGGAGGAGGACTTTGAGGAGACCATGGATGTGGTGCGTCAGGTTCGCTATGACAGCGCGTTCACTTTTATCTATTCGAAGAGAACCGGCACGCCGGCAGCCGCCATGGAGGATCAGGTGCCGATCGAGGTGACGCAGCCCCGCTTTGACCGCCTGCTGAAGGAAGTGCAGGAGATTGCGAAGGAGCGCTGCAGCCGCGATCTGGGCCGTGTGATGAAGGTTCTGGTCGAGGGCATGGACGATCATGATTCCTCAAATGTGACCGGCCGCCTGGGGAACAACACGATGGTGCATTTTCCGGGAGACGCTTCTCTGATCGGCAAGATTGTAAGCGTCCGTCTGACGGAAGCCAGAGGATTTTATTATATGGGAAGGATGGAAGAAGAGTAAATGCTTTCACCAATGATGCAGCACTACCTGGAGACGAAGAAAGAGCATCCGGATTGCATCCTATTCTACCGTCTCGGTGATTTTTACGAGATGTTCTTCGACGATGCGAAGACGGTATCCCGTGAGCTGGAGCTGACGCTGACCGGCAAGGAGTGCGGACTGGAGGAACGGGCGCCGATGTGCGGCGTCCCCTATCATGCCGCGGAGGTTTATCTGAACCGCCTGGTGGAGAAGGGGTATAAAGTGGCGATCGCGGAGCAGATGGAGGACCCGAAGCAGGCCAAGGGCCTGGTTAAGCGGGAAGTTATCCGTATTGTCACACCGGGAACGAATCTGAGCGCGCAGGCGCTGGATGAGACGAAGAATAATTATCTGATGAGCATTGTCTATCTGGATAAGACCTTCGGCGTGGCCACCGCGGATGTCAGCACGGGAGATTTCCTGGTGACGGAAGTTTCCTCCGTGCGTGCTATGAACGATGAGATTAATAAATTTATGCCGGCGGAGATCATATGCAACGACGCGTTCTTCTGCATGAGCGGAATCGATGTGGAGGATCTGAAGGGGCGTCTGGGAATTACGCTGTCCCCGCTGGAGAATCACTGCTTCAACGATGAAGTATGCCTGCAGCGCCTGACGGATCATTTTCATGTAGCCGGTACTGCAGGGCTAGGACTCTCTGATTATCCGATCGGAGCCGTGTCGGCAGGAGCGCTCCTGGCGTATCTGTATGACACGCAGAAATCCGGGCTGGCGCATTTGTCCCATATTACGCCGTATCAGCAGGGACGATTTATGATGCTGGATACTTCCACACACCGAAACCTGGAGCTGACGGAGACGCTGCGGGAGAAGCAGAAGCGAGGCTCTCTGCTGTGGGTGCTGGATAAGACAAGGACGGCAATGGGCGCCCGCACACTGCGAAACTTCCTGGAGCAGCCGCTCATTGACCGCAGTGAGATTCTGGCGCGTCAAGACGCCATCGCGGAGATGAATGAGGATATGATTTTCCGTGAAGAATTACGAGAGTATCTGAATCCGATCTATGACCTGGAGCGTCTGATCGGACGGATTACCTATCGGAGTGCGAATCCCAGAGATCTGATTGCCTTCCGGAATTCCCTGCAGATGCTTCCGCATATCAAGAATTTGCTGAAGGATCACAAGTCCGCGTTGCTGCAGGAGCTCTATGATCAGCTGGACCCGCTGGAGGATATGGCGGAGTTAATTGAAAAGGCGATTGTGGAGGATCCGCCGATTACTGTGCGTGAAGGTGGCATGATTCGGGAAGGATATAACGAGGACGCTGACCGTCTGCGCCTGGCGAAGACGGAGGGCAAGGAATGGCTGGCATCTCTGGAAGCAGAGGAGCGCGAGAAGACAGGTATCAAGAATCTTCGTATTAAGTATAACCGGGTCTTTGGATACTATCTTGAGGTTACGAATTCCTTTAAGGATCTGGTGCCGGATTATTATGTACGCAAGCAGACGCTGACGAACGCCGAACGCTACACGACAGAACGTCTGAAGGAGTTAGAGGATGTGATTCTTGGCTGGAGTACGATCTGTTCTGTAAAGTGCGCGATAAGGTGGCGGAGCAGGTGGTGCGGATTCAGAAGAGCGCCAAAGCTGTCGGCATCATCGATGTGTTGGCTTCGCTTGCTTATGTGGCTGATAAGAACAATTATGTGCGTCCATCCATCAATGAGAAGGGTGTGATCGATATCCGCGAGGGACGTCATCCGGTGGTTGAGCAGATGATGCGTGACGATCTGTTTATTGCGAACGATACATACCTGGATAATAACAAGAAGAGAGTTTCGATTATTACCGGGCCGAATATGGCCGGTAAATCGACGTATATGCGTCAGACGGCACTGATTGTCCTGATGGCGCAGCTTGGCTCCTTTGTCCCGGCGGCTTCCGCCAATATCGGTATCTGCGACCGCATCTTTACGCGTGTGGGTGCTTCGGATGATCTTGCCAGCGGTCAGAGCACCTTTATGGTGGAGATGAACGAGGTCGCGAATATCTTACGGAACGCGACGAAGAACAGCCTGCTGATCCTGGATGAGATCGGCCGTGGAACGAGCACCTTCGATGGCATGTCGATTGCGTGGGCCGTAGTGGAATATATCAGTAATTCCAAGGTCCTGGGAGCGAAGACGCTGTTCGCAACGCATTATCATGAGCTGACGGAGCTGGAGGGCAGCTTAAGCGGCGTGAATAACTACTGTATCGCTGTAAAGGAACAGGGGGATTCGATTGTCTTCCTGCGAAAGATTGTGCGCGGCGGTGCGGATAAGAGTTACGGGATTCAGGTGGCGAAGCTGGCCGGCGTGCCGGAGCCGGTCATTGCGCGGGCGAAGGTTCTGGTAGAGGAGCTGTCCGCGGCCGATATTACTGTGCGCGCCAAAGAGATCGCGGCGGCATCTGCCGGGAACAGTCCGGCGGTAACGCGGCCGGATGAGGTGGATCTGAATCAGATGAGCCTGTTCGATACGGTGAAGGAGGACGATATTCTGGAGGAGTTGAAATCTCTGGATCTTGGTTCCATGACACCGATCGACGCATTGAATACGCTTTACCGGATGCAGACGAAGCTGAACAATCGCTGGCAGAGTAATTAGAATTAGCGGGTAAAGCGGAAAGACGCATGGACGCTGTCAGCTTATGGCTATAAGGAGAAGTAAATATGCCTATTACGGTGTTGAGTCAGGAAACCATTAATCAGATCGCGGCAGGCGAGGTCATCGAGCGCCCTTCCTCTGTAGTGAAGGAGCTGATGGAAAACGCCATTGATGCCGGAGCAACGGCGGTTACGATCGAGATTCGTGACGGAGGAACGTCTCTGATCCGGATTACGGATAATGGATGCGGCATTCCCAAAGAGGAGATTCCGCTGGCGTTTCTGCGCCATGCGACGAGTAAGATTTCCCGTGTGGAAGATCTTCTCACGGTTTCTTCTCTGGGGTTTCGCGGTGAGGCGCTTTCGAGTATTGCTGCTGTCGCCCAGGTGGAGCTGATTACCCGGACGGAACACAGTCTGACGGGAGCGCGCTACTGCATCGAGGGCGGCGAGGAGAAGAGCCTGCAGGAGATCGGCGCGCCGGCCGGCACAACATTTCTGGTGCGGAACCTGTTCTATAATACACCGGCCAGGAGAAAGTTTCTGAAGTCACCGAACACGGAAGGCAACTATATCATTGCTCTGGTGGAACGCATGGCTCTCTCCCATCCGGAGGTGTCCGTCAGGCTGCTGGTCAACGGACAGAACCGCTTGCATACGGCAGGCAACCACAAACTGAAGGATATCATCTATACGGTGTACGGGCGGGAACTTACGAAAGAACTGCTTCCGGTGCAGGCGGACTTCCCGAAGATTCATCTGGAGGGCTATGTCGGAAAGCCTCTCGTCTCCCGCGGCAACCGCACGTATGAGAATTATTATATTAACGGACGATATATTAAGAGCGAACTAATTACAAAGGCGATTGAGGCAGCGTATCACGGGTTTGTCATGCAGCACAAGTATCCCTTTACGGTGTTGCATCTCTCCGTTGATCCGGAGCTTCTGGATGTAAATGTACACCCAACAAAGATGGAGCTGCGTTTCCGGGAGGAAGACGCGATCTACCAGGCAGTGTATGATAGTCTTCGAACCGCGATTACAGGAGAAGAGTTGATTCCCAGGGTGACACCTGGAAAGGATGAGCCGGAGAAGGCCACGGAAGAAAAGAAGGGAAAGGAAACCGGTCATGGACCGGAACCATTTGAGACGAAGCGTGAGAAAGCGCTGATGAAATCTGCAGAGCCCAAAACTTCTGAATCTGGTCCGAGCATTTTCGAAAGAGAAGATTTCCGGCAGATGAAAGAAAAAACGTCACCGGAATCCATGAACTCTGCGGTAACAACGTCTGCGGGTATCTCTGCAGCGACAGTAAGAGAACATCCGGTATATGAGCGTGAGCTTACCACTTATGAGGAAATTCTTCAGAAACTGAGGAATGAGGACTCTGGTTTAGAACGGAAGCCTTCCGTGGTGGAGAGTGGAGCAAAGACGCCTGAAAAAGGAACAAATGCAGAAAATGATATTCTGTCGAAAAAGCCGGACGTCTCAGAGAAGCCTGTGCAGCTGGATCTCTTCGAGGAGAAGATCCTTACGAAGCAGGCGCGGCAGGAGTTCGTTCTGTTGGGACAGCTCTTCGATACGTACTGGCTGGTGCAGTATCAGGATAAGTTTCTGATGATTGACCAGCATGCGGCGCATGAAAAGGTTCTGTTCGAGCGCACCATGAAGACGCTGGAGACGAAGGAATATACAACGCAGCAAGTGAATCCGCCGCTGATCCTTACACTGAATGGCAGGGAGGCGCAGGTGCTTACGGAGCAGATGCCGCTTTTTGAGAAGCTTGGCTTTGAGATCGAGCCGTTTGGCGGGAAGGAATATGCCGTATACGGTGTGCCGGATAACCTGTTCTCCATTGCGAAGCAGGAGCTTCTTATGGAGATGATTGACAGTCTGGCGGATGATAACGAAAGAGCTAGTCGTCAGATTCTGGAGGAGCGTGTCGCCATGATGTCGTGCAAGGCGGCGGTAAAGGGCAATAACCGCCTGTCATCTGCGGAGGCGGAGGCACTGATCGACGAGCTGCTGCAGCTGGACAATCCCTATACGTGTCCGCACGGCCGTCCGACGATCATTGCTATGACGAAGTATGAGCTGGAAAAGAAATTCAAGAGGGTTGTGTCATGAGAAAAATGCCACTGGTTATACTTACAGGACCGACAGCGGTTGGCAAGACGGCACTTTCGATCCTGCTGGCGAAGGCGATCGGCGGAGAGATTATTAGCGCCGATTCCATGCAGGTTTACCGCCATATGGATATTGGATCCGCGAAGGTCACAAGGGAGGAAATGCAGGGCGTGCCCCATTACCTGATTGACTGCTATGAGCCGGACGAGGAATTTCATGTGGTGGAGTTTCAGCGAGCTGCAAAGGAAGCCATGAAGGAGATCTGGTCACACGGGCATATTCCGATTGTGGCAGGAGGAACCGGCTTCTATATTCAGGCACTGGTGAAGGATATCGACTTTACGGAGACGGAAGGTGATGAGACTTACCGGAAGAAGCTGGAGGCTCTTGCGGCGGAGAAAGGCGCGGAGTATCTACATGCTCTTCTTTCGGAAGCCGATCCGAAAGCAGCAGAAGAAATCCATGCAAACAATATTAAACGGACGATCCGTGCGCTGGAGTATCACCATTTTACCGGTCAACGGATTTCTGATCATAACGAAGAAGAAAAACAGAAGTGTTCTCCGTACAATTTTGCCTATTTTGTGCTGAACCGCGACCGGGAGGAACTGTACCGCCGGATCGATCTGCGAGTGGATCTGATGATGCAGAATGGACTCCTGGACGAAGTGCGGAAACTGAAGAGAATGGGCTATACAAGGAATATGGTCTCCATGCAGGGACTTGGTTATAAGGAACTGTTGGATTATCTGGACGGCGATATCACGGAAGAGGAAGCCATCTACCGGATCAAGAGGGATACGCGGCATTTTGCCAAAAGACAGCTGACCTGGTTCCGGAGAGAACAGGACGTCATCTGGATACAGAAGGAAAATTTTACAGATGATTCAGAGATTCTGGATTTTATTCAGAAAATCTTAATGGAGAAGGAAATTTCCATGTGATATAATGGAATACATGAGAGTGAACAAGAGAGAAAAGCGAAAATCAAGAGAAGGAAAGAAGTATGAGTGAAATTTGTCTTACGGAAATGTACCGTGACTGCGGGATCTCCGATGAGGTATTAAGAAGAGGCGAGGAGGTTCTCAAAAAGCTGGAATCTCGTTTTGCGAGAATTGATCAAATTGCGGAATATAATCAGCTGAAAGTGCTGAAGGCAATGCACAAGAACCGCGTGGACGCTACACATTTTGCGGCGACGACCGGTTATGGATATAATGATGACGGACGCGATACGCTGGAGCGTGTATATGCGGATACCTTCCACACGGAGGACGCGCTGGTACGCTCTCAGATTACATGCGGTACGCATGCGCTGAACCTGGCGCTGGCGGCGAATCTGCGCCCTGGTGACGAGCTGCTCTCCCCGGTCGGAAAGCCGTATGACACACTAGAGGCGGTAATCGGAATCCGCCCTTCGATGGGCTCCCTGGCGGAGTACGGCGTGACATACGCGCAGGTGGATCTCCTGCCGGACGGAAGCTTCGATTACGACGGTATCCGCGCCGCAATCAATGAGCGTACGAAGCTGGTGACGATTCAGCGCTCCAAGGGATATGCGTCCCGCCCGACACTTTCGGTCGAGCAGATCGGTGAGCTGATCGCATTTGTAAAGAGCATCCGGAAGGATATCATCTGCATGGTGGATAATTGCTACGGCGAATTCGTGGAGACCATCGAACCCTCCGATCTGGGAGCAGATATGATTGTCGGCTCTCTGATCAAAAATCCGGGCGGCGGTCTTGCACCGGCCGGCGGTTATATCTGCGGTACGCATGAGTGCGTGGAGCAGGTGGCGCACCGCCTGACATCTCCCGGACTGGGGCGCGAGGTTGGAGCCAATCTTGGCACGAATCCAGCTTTCTATCAAGGCTTCTTCCTGGCACCTACGGTGACAGCCGGAGCTGAGAAGGGCGCGATCTTTGCGGCAAGCCTGTATGAGAGCCTTGGCTTCCGTGTGCACCCCACGGCGGATACACCCCGCTACGATATCATCCAGGCGATTGATCTGGATACGCCGGAGCGTCTGAAGGCATTCTGTCTCGGTATTCAGGCAGCAGCGCCGGTGGACAGCTATGTGACGCCGGAACCCTGGGCAATGCCCGGCTACGATGATGAAGTTATTATGGCTGCCGGAGCCTTTATTCAGGGCGCATCGATTGAGCTGAGTGCGGATGGACCGCTTCGTCCTCCGTATACCGTATTTTTCCAGGGTGGAATTACATGGTATCATGCAAAGTATGGAATTTTGATGTCTTTACAGAAACTGGTGGACGCTGGTTTTTCCCTGTGTTAGAATATAACACAGTGCATTTGTATTCCTTCGGATGGGTAAGTATGGAGAGATCACCCTGAAGGAGGTTTCCTATGAATCCTGTTGTTACTACCATGAAGGAACTGCCGGTTACAGAACGCCCGTATGAGAAGTGTGCGGCTGGAGGCCCGGGCATTCTGAGTGATGCGGAGCTTCTTGCTGTGATATTGAAGAGCGGCTGCCGCGGAATGACCGCGCTGGAGCTTTCGCAGCAGCTTCTTCTTCGAAGCCGGAGCGGGCATCCGCTGGCAGATATTACGCGAAGTACGCTGAAGGAGCTGACAGCTATCCCTGGGATCGGTACTGTCAAGGCGATTCAGCTACAGTGCCTGGGCGAGCTGTCTGGGCGTATGGCGAAAGAAAATGCCAGAGAACGGATCTGCATGACGTCGGCCGCTTCCATAGCCGATTATTTTATGGAGGATCTGTGTCATCTGGAGCATGAAGAGATCTGGGCGGCGCTGTTCGACACCAAGAATCATCTGTTGCGTGCGGTGACTCTGTCGAAGGGGACGGTGAATGCTTCCGTGATCTCCCCGAGAGAGGTATTTCTTGCGGCGCTGAGGCATCAGGCCGTTTTTCTCATACTTCTCCATAATCATCCCAGTGGCGATCCGTCTCCGAGCCGGGAGGATATTCTACTGACGCACCGGATGGTTTCCGCCGGTGAGATTCTGGGAATCTCGCTGTTAGACCATATCATTATCGGAGATCACTGCTATTTTAGTTTGAAAGAACGAAATATGATATAGAAATATGATATAGAGGATAAAGTTACATGAAGAATAAAGATTCCCGTATACGTCCCAAACACTTTCTGCTTGTACTGATCGGACTGTGCCTGATTCTGATTATCGTGAGTACCGTGAGCAGCACCGTGAATAACGGTGTGCGCAATGTGATCAACACGGTGCTGATGCCGATGCAGCGCGGCCTGAACCAGGTCGGAGGTTTTCTGTCCGGCGAGATCGAATCGGTCGCGGAGCTGAAGCGGGTACAGGATGAGAATACCGCACTGCAGGAAGAAGTGGAGTTTCTTCGCGCGGAGAACACACAGTATCAGCTTCAGCTTGCGGAGCTGGAGCAGTACCGGGAGCTGCTTGATATGAAGGAGCAGTATCCGGATTATGATACCGTCGGCGCGCATGTGATCGGCAATAATTCCGGTAACTGGAATAAAACCGTCCTGATTGACCGCGGAAGTAACGATGGCATTCAGGTGAATATGAACGTGATTGCGCAGGGCGGTCTTGTGGGAATCGTTACTTCGGTGACTCTGAACTCAGCTACGGTCCGCATGATTGCGGATGACGGCTGCAATGTTGGCGCAATGTCTGTGCTTTCCAAGGATTCCTGTATTGTGACCGGCAATCTGGAGCTCTACGAAGAAGGAAAGCTTCGTCTGGAGAAGATCGACAAAGACGCAGATATTCAGGACGACTATAAGATTGTAACCGGTAATACCAGTAGCCTGTATCTTCCCGGCATCCTGATCGGGTATGCACAGGAACTGCAGATCGATGCCAATCACCTGACGAAGTCCGGCTATCTGGTGCCGGTGGTTGATTTTAATCATCTGGATGCGGTGCTTGTAATTACTACACTGAAGGAAACGGGGGAATAACGTGAAGCGGGTTTTGTTCTATACTGGTGTTATTCTGGCCGGTTTTATGCTTCAGAATAATCTGTTTGCTGCCTCAAATTTGATCGATACAGTTCCGAATATCCTGCTGATCATCACGTTCGCGTTCGGATTTATCCGGGGAACGGTGGATGGAATGCTGGTTGGCTTCTTCAGTGGTCTGCTAGCGGATCTGTTCTTTGGCACCAGCATCGGGTTCTATGCGCTGATCTATATGCTAATCGGCTACGGTAACGGTCTGCTTGGTCAGGTATTCTATACAGAGTTCATCAATATGCCGGTGATTCTGTGTACGCTGAGCGAGATTCTGTTCAGCCTGTATGTGTATGTGTTCTCCTTCCTGCTGAAGGGGCAGACGAACATTCTGTTCTACATCTGGAAGGTGATGCTTCCGGAGCTTGTCTATACGGTATTAATGACGCTTGTGATCTATAAATTTCTGCTGTGGCTGAATGCCAGGTTTGCAAAAATGACGAAGAGGAGTGCGAAGAAGTTTGTTTAAAGAAATCCTTGAATACCTCTGGTACCATCTGAAGAGGGTAGCGACCTCGCGTTTGTTCCCTTTGGGCTGCATCTTTGCCGTGATGTTTTCTGTGCTTATCATACATCTGTATCAACTTCAGATTGTGGAAGGCGCGAATGCGCAGGAATCCTATGTGGATCAGATGACGTTGCGCACGATCAGCCTGTCCAGTACAAGAGGAAATATCTATGACCGCAACGGAACTCTCCTGGCCTACAATGAGCTGGTCTATTCCGTAACACTGAAGGACACCGGAGCCTACAACGGCTATCAGAAGAATATGATGATTATGGAGCTTCTGAAGATTCTGGACCGTCATGGAGAGAAGATTGTGGAGGAAATCCCGATCTTTATTAATTCTGCCGGTGAGATGGAGTTCAGCATACAGGGAAATAGCCGTCAGCGCTTCCTTCGCGACGCTTACGGCAAGAAATCTGTCGATGAGCTCACGGACGAGCAGAAGAATGTAACAGCGCAGGGGCTGTATGAGTATTTCTATGATCGTTACGGAATCGGAAAGAAGGGCAGCGGCGCCAATGCAGAGACGTATGAGATCGACACGGAGACAGCGCTGCGGGTCATGAATATCCGCTATCTGCTGAACAGTAATTCCTATCAGCGCTATCGTTCGGTTGCTGTGTCCTCCAATGTCTCGGAAGAGACGATGACGGATGTACTGGAGCATGCAGACAGCATGGATGGTGTGGATGTGGAAGAAGATTACCAGAGAGTTTATACCGACAGCACATATTTCGCGCATGTGATCGGCTATACCGGCAAAGCGAGCTCAGAGGAACTCGAAACGCTGAACGCAGATTACGCGGAGGGTGAGGAACGGTATGAGCTTGGCGACGTCATCGGTAAGACCGGTATTGAGGCTTCCATGGAATCGGAGCTGCAGGGAATCAAGGGTATCCGCACGATGTATCTGGACAGCCTGGG
>ENA-UOJJ01001346-UOJJ01001346.1-human-gut-metagenome-genome-assembly--contig:-CS66-NODE-1346-length-36571-cov-25.740662_pt1 | contig 36571 bp, 42 predicted proteins | sample MGYA00242343_ERZ723890 | MGnify/ENA metagenome assembly ERZ723890
GCTGCGCGATGATGCTCTGCGGTACCGACTCCATCCGCGACGTCATCCTCTTCCCGACAATGAAGCCGCTCGGAGAGTAATACTTGAAAAATGTTCTGAAATTGGTTAAAAACAAGGAAAAACGCCTGTTTTAAGAGTGATAAGTTGTAGTATTTGAGAAGTGATTTTCATTTTACCCCAGCTTTACCCCATTTGCCGAAAATACCACAGCGTTACCACACGAATATTGGTCTTACACAGGGAGTTGGCCTACGGGCTGACTCTCTGTTTTTTTGATAAGAGAATAAAGATAGGGTACAGATTTCCGCAATGGATTTCTGTACCCTATTTTTTTGCCAGCGGAGCCGCTGGGCAACGCAGGAGCGGCGATTAAATTGTTCGAGGGTAGTTTCACCTTTAAGATTTGAAGCGCTCAGAGGGGCTGTAGATGGCTTTTACAAAGGTTTGTTAAATCTGGTACATTTGCAGTGTCCATAGGGATCGCTATGCCTCAACCAATAGCTGCTAACCTCAACGGTGCGCCCACAATTCTGGCAGAGGCATTTCCAGCGAGTTTCATTACCTTTGATCCTTTCGTTTTTTACCGGCTCGATTACTTTAAGAAAGCCGAACGTCTGATTTGTAAGGTCATGCTTGATCTGAGATCGGGCGCAACCGCAGGATCTGGTTTTCCCATTGCGGAGACTATCGGAGAGGACAGACACGATGTTTCCGCATTTGCATTCGCAGATCCATTTCGCTTTACCTGGTTTTGAGTCTGGGTCTTTCTCTATTACTTTCAACTTGCCAAATGTTTTGCCCCTCAAATCAATGAGGGTGGGAGAGGAAGTATGCCGAAGACAGCCGCATGATTTTGTACCATTGGTTCGTAGCAGATTTGTAGAGGACACGACAACGGTATTGCCGCACTCACACTGGCACAACCACATAGGACGGCCTGGTTTGCTGTCCTCAACCCTTTTTATAACGGTCAGCATATCAAATGTGCGGTCGGTAAGGTCTATCAGCTTTCCCATTGGAATCCTCCTCAAGAGATCTTGATTTTTCCTTCGAGGTTGGAGAAAGATTCTTTCTTCTTTTCCTTTGTAGCTTCGGCATAGATGTTCATGGTAGTTTCAATATCGGCATGGCCCATGATTTCCTGAATGACTTTGATATTCCGCTCGTTTTCACAAAACCGCGTACAGAAAGTATGACGCAGATTATGAGCAGAAAAGTGACGAATCAATACAGGATCTCGCCCCTCTTGATCGGCCAGCACCGTTTCATCTTCGATGTAGGCGGCACAAATACGGTCAATAGCTCGGTTGACACTATGAGGAGAGAGAGGATCGCCGTAGCGGTTTTGGAAGATGAAGCCAGTATACCCGTCAACAACGGACTCATTGAACCCGACTATCTTTTGTGTTTCCCATTCTGCCTGCAGAGCGGCTTTGACCTCTGATAACATAGGCACAATACGGACGCCGGCGCTTGTTTTTGGTGTTACGATATGGAAACGTGCCTTTTCGTCTTCCTCATACTTTCGGTAGACCATATTGTGGTTGATACTGATGATCCCTTCGTCAAAGTCGCAGTCTTCCCAGCGCAGGCCAATGGCTTCACCGATACGGCATCCAGTACCAAGCAAGACAGTGAACAAGGGGAGCCAATGATTATAAACTTTGTGATTTCTCATATAGTCAATAAATGCTGCCTGCTCTGCGATGGTCAGCGCGTGACGCTTTGGCTTCTCCCAGTTGTGGCTCTTTTTGATTTCCGCCATCGCTCCGGTAGCCGGGTTGATACGGATGTAGTTATCACGGACGGCCAGAGTAAATACGGGGTGAATGATAGTGTGAATAATTTCCATAGAGTTAGGCTTAAAGCCCTTCTCTTTGATGAGCTTGTTATAGAAAGCCTTGACATCTGAATATTTGATACTGGCTATCTTTTTCTTGCCAATATCATTCCTCACATACTTGTTATACATATAGAGGTAATTGCTACGAGTGGTATCTTTCAGCTCGGGCTTGTTTGCCATATACAGCTCGAACAGATCATTGAGCGTAGCCTTGTTTTCGACCGCAGCCTTGATACCGTCTTCCAGATCACGGTTGATTTTGCGTTCCTTTTCTCTCAGGCTAAGATCATCTTTACAGCCCGGAGGTAGACGATCAGTGGAAACGAGTCGCTTGCTGTACACATCACGCCGAACCCCATCTGCATCTGTATAGCGGTATCGGTACGATCCATCCTTGCGCTGGGATTCGCCGTCTTTAAGGATACGGCCTTTGTTGTCCGTTCGTTTTAATCCAGCCATACTATTTCCTCCTTGTCTCGGTATGGGTGGTAAGTTATCAGTTACATAATACCTTAGATAATTACTCACGTCAAGAAAAAATTCACTATTTAGTTACTCTTGAAATTTATTGTTGATTTTTGTAGCCGTTTAATTTATAATAAAAATCAAAGTGGGGGAGGCGTTAGTATGTCAATGGCTGAGAAAATCAAAATTGCACTCATCAAGCGCAATATGACTTTGAAGGAATTGGCGACACGGATTGGGTGTACCTCCCAGAATCTCAGCGGAAAATTCAAACGGGACAATTTTAGCGAAAAGGAGTTGCAGGAGATAGCGTCGGCGCTAGATTGTTCGTTTGAAGGACGGTTTATCAGCAATGATACCGGCGAAGAAATCTAAAGCTATAAGAGCGTAGGGTTTTCACCTACGCTCTTTTTGCTTTCTAAATAGAAGATGTTTGTATAACATAAAAGACTTGTTTTATTGCCTATACTGCCTTGCGAGAGTTTTTGTCATCGTCGCAATAATAGTCTTTATCGTTCCTCCAACAGCGTTGTCCTAACTGATATTGCGCATTCAAGTCTTTGAGCCTCTGAAACTGCTGCTTTACCCAGCCCAAATCAAAGATGGACAGTTTTTTTATCTCTTGAGTTAGATATGCTATACCGATCAATCCAAGTCTGACTCCCTCTTTATCTTTCCACGTAGAAAATTGAGAAAATTCATTGATTTCTTCACGGACTCTACTCTCTAAACGCTTTTCCATCTTATATGCGGAAAGCACAGGGTAAGTTATAATCGTAGTATCTATGCGCTTTTTAACAAAGTCGAACGAAAACACATCAATAATGTCCTGCGCTGGAACAGCAGGGTAGAGTTCCCTTGCCTTTTGCCGCAAATCTAAAACCACGTCAGAAATTCCATTATTGCATCGACTCCTGATTCGATCCGGAATAACATCATAGCGATTGAATAGCGTTTCTATATATTTCCACGACCACTTTTTGTCAAGATTGCACTTTGTAATTTCGCTGCAAGTAACTAAGCATCCTTCGTTATGGCTGTCCACCAGTTCTGTCAGTCCTTTGTTGAGGATATTCCCAAATGCGTCCTTATCAGCTTCATCATAACTAATCGGTTCGGCTAATCCAACATTGCCGTTTGCGTGGACGTATATTGCACAAATCACCTTATCGTTAACGATTTTCACGCGATGATTAAGGCTACAATCGAGTGCATTTATAAAATACCTTTCTGCCAGTTCTGGATGAGTTTCTATAAGTTTTTTTGCTCTGCCTCGTAAAAGAATGGCAGGCAGTTTATCTGAGGGGATAACCGTGATATTAGGTATGTCCCGGCATAACTCCCAATAAAAACTCAGAGCTTTTGCGGAAGCTACTATATCATGGAACTCATCAGTGGACACACGCAAATACGCACGATTTCCTTTTCTAAACCCACAGAAGCGAGACAGCAGATCGACAATTCGTGTATCCTGAATCAAGCCATTTGTCGTCAACTCAAGATAATCTGTGTGCCATCGGTATTCGCCAATCTTATTAATAAGATACGCCGCCAAAAACGCTTGATACCGCTGTACCCATTCATGCAGTGAAGCTATCATATGCCCACGATCTTTGTCATTAACAGGGTGCATTTTCGCATTCAGCACAGCAACGGCGTTAGCCGGATTGCTATTTGTCAAAGTGCATACTCGCTCCTTATCAGAAGCCGTCCAGGTACCATTTGCCTCGAACCGCAGATATTCCGTTTCATTGGCACCAGAGGGAAAGGTAAGTTTTGACATCTTCCGCCAATCAAAGTTTTCCATTGACAATCACCTCGCTTTATTATGGGAAAGTCCTTTGTGCTATCGTCCATTGCATCACTTTGGTAAAGTATCTCCCGAACCATATAATTTAGCGTGTCAAAGCGCCAAATTATTCGACAATAAACGCTTTTTTCCGAGTAGTGCATCGAAACCGCCATTTGTTTGATTTTGGGGTGCTCAATTTACTCAAATCTTCGACAACAAACGGAAGAACATCGAATTTACATCAGAATTTCCGTATACACTGAAACTGTCGGTGCTCGAAATCCTTATCAGGAGCAGTCAGCAAATATTGAATTATGCGTTCTCCCATGTCGGTCAGACTGCCGTTTTGTTCGTACCCCATTCTTTGGCCTCCAGGGAACTGCTCCCCGATAGCCTCACGGAACCTTTTCAGGATCTCAAGATACTCCTCATTCTTGATGCACAACATCTTACGTGGATTATCTATATCGTCACCGCACATAATACGATAACTATTCCCCATATTTACGGAGAACCAGAAAAACGGTTCATAAATTCCCGCTGTAAGATTCTGTTTCCTTGCGTTTTGGCTGCGTGTCATTGCGGAGAGATTCCATAGGCAACAGTTACGGTAATTGTTATCTAAGTGGTCAAGATTGATTTTGTCCCTTTGAAAGTCCTCCCGCATATTTCGTAATGCCATTGAGATACTTGTGAGATCATCTTTTGCTCCGTAATACTCGGCTGCCCACCTTAACTGGTATATGTATGGGTCAGATGTAATTCCGGCCTCTTGGCCTGCTTTGCTCACAACTGCACCGATCCTGCCATCCGCTTTCCAATGCCACGACCAAATGAGCATTTCCAAGATTGGCTTCATTATTTTTACCTTGTCTGTGTACGTCGGTAGCCTGTCGCTTAACCATAAAAACACCATATCGTCATGGCAATCAATTATCCGATTCTTAGTAATGCTCATGTTTACCCTCCAGTTTTTCGATGTCTATATATCTCACTCCTGGTGTATTTTTGTTTTAATTTGGCGGCACTGACAGCGTGGTATATTCAACCGACATTATGCAGACCTGCACATCTTTATCCTCCGCTTTACTTCCTCAGCCCCCATTAGATAAAGAACTTGCCCCCTCTAAAATCGTCCTAACCACCGTCTATTGTCGAACGTTTGGGTGCTTTTAGCTCTGTCAAATTTGTCGAGCTAAAATTTGCCCTGAAACAGGTATTTGTCCGTTTATAGTCGAGCAAATCCGGTAATTCTGGTTCCGTCAAATTTGTCGAGCAGTCAGACCTTTAATCCCGAAAAAACAGCGCAAATGCCTCAACTCGCTCGAAATTGTGTCCACCGTATAGGACTCTCGGGTTGATCACAATCAGCCGGTCTTCTGCGTTTGGGCTTGCTTTATTGGTCACAAAGGCGACGAAATGCCGCTGCTCTCCGTCAACATCGAACACAAGTGAGCACAAGTCCACTACCAGACGATGTGCTTTGGATACGGCATACCCCGTCTCATCGCAAAACTCTTTTAGTGTCATGGGGGCCACTCTGGATAGATCTGTCTCCTCTGGGTTGCGGCATAAAATGTTATACTCCACGTTAATAAATGCCAGAAGCTGGAATACACGACCAAGACAGCCCTGTTTGCTCGTCGGTGTTGCCCGGTAGAGTTTTTGCACAGATTGGATGTAAAACTTGGTAAGCCGCTCGGTAATGTATTTCTGCTTGCCACGGAAAAACGTGCCTTGCACAACCAAAGTCCCATCACATTCCTGGGTAATGTACCGACCGCTGACATTATCCCAAAATCGTTTTGCGGTAGAGTCGGAAACATTGAGCACAGCTGGGAGATCGGTAAGCGTCATTTTTCTCCGTTCGTTTAACATGAGGACACTTTTATAATTGAGGTGGCTCACCAGGTAGATTAGTCTGGTTATATCTTGCGGTTTGAGTCCCTCAAACTGCTCTGAGCGGCAAGCTGATAAATAAAACTTTCCGAGCGGGCCGTGGTCTATGCGCCGTAACTCTTTGGCATTACGCAGCTCCCAATATTTTTTACGTCGTTTCCGCTCTTCCTCATCGGTCATCTGGATACCTTGTACATACTCACCAGTTGCAATATCAATTGGATAGATGGTATCTTTCATTCACCATCACCTCCAGAGATTAGCCACTCGTCATCTTGCAGTCGCTTGTTAATCCATGCTTCCACGTCTTTGAGCGTCAGATTATACTCATACCCTGCCACAATATGATCTCCGTCAGAGATTTGGTACAAGCCTAAATCGTTCCCGATACTAATTGGTGTTCCTCCGCTTTGGGCTGTCGAAACTTTGAGACAATATCCCAACTCTCTGAGTTGCCGGCGCAGTTTTTTCTCAAGATTTTTCATGCTGATTCATCCTTTCATTATGAACGCAAAAAAGCCGAGAAGACATAAAGGTGCCACGTTTGTTCACCATTATGTTTCTCGACTTGCTGTAAGCGCCCCAAATACGGAACGCATTCGTTATTTAATTTCTTTTATTATACCATATTTACAGCATAAACGCAAGCTTTTTTTCAAACTTTTACCTGCTCTTTTGATTGGAATCCTGAGCCTGCAAACCTTAAAAGTGAATCTTTGCTTAATAGTGTGTGGCTGCTCTTTTCTGTGTATACCGCTAAGACTGGGAAAAGTATTAAAACTAACGTATATTGAATTTGTATCAAAAGATATTGACTTCAGCACCTAAATCTGCTACAATCTCAGTATCAAACCTAACGAACGACAGAATAGATATAATTCGGAGAGGGTGGCAACTATGGCGATGTATGGATATGTCCGTATCAGCACGAAGAAGCAGAGCCTTGAGCGGCAAATCCGAAATATTAGGGCCGCATATCCAGAGGCGATGATCGTTGAAGAGGTGTACACCGGTACCAGCTTGAACCGTCGGGAATGGGGCAGGCTCCGGAACAAGCTCAAAGAGGGGGACACCGTAGTATTTGACAGCGTTTCTCGTATGAGCAGGACAGCCGACGAAGGAGTTGAAGCCTATTTTGAACTTTACGGCAGGGGCGTCAACCTCGTTTTCCTCAAGGAGCCGACGATCAGCACGACGGTATATGCGGCGGCGCTGAAAAATCGAACCTTGACCATCTCCCAGGACGGCAGTACCAGCGAGGGCAGATTGATACAATCCATAATAAGCGCACTCAATGACTATCAGAGGGAGCTTGCAGCCGCCCAGATACGGATTACATTTGACCAGGCCGAAAAAGAGGTGGAGGACTTGCACCAGCGCACCCGTGAAGGGATACAGACGGCCAGAGCACACGGTAAGCAGATAGGAGCGGTGCCAGGAAAAAAGCTGACTACCAAAAAGAGCGTGGAAGCCAAAGCGGTTATTATAAAGCACTCTCGGGACTTTAGAGGAGGGCTTGACGACGGTGAGCTAATGAAGCTAACAGGGCTTGCGCGGAATACTTTTTACAAATATAAACGGGAATTGAAAGCAGAAAGCGCGGAGGAATAACCCCCGCGCTTTTTTATGGCTGCTGAGTTTGCACGAATATACACTAAAAAATAATGCACAATATGCACAGAAAATAGTGTATATCTTGGCTGCTTTGCCAATAGACGTACACTAAGATTTAATGTATAATGATAATCAGAAAGAGGGAGGAAACGAAACCGGTCAAGGTGGACGCTGAGGCGAGAGCCGACCAAGAACACAAGACGAGAGCGGGACGGGATACGGAATGGGAAGCAGATGAGGCCACAGCCGCAACGCCCACCGCCACCGGGGACACTCCCAAAAATGAAAGGGCCACTACCATGAAAGAAACCACAAAGACAAGCAGGCTTGCCGGACAGCTTGAAAAACTGTATAACAAGCTCAATGCAGATTTCTTCAACGGGGAGCTGGAACCTCCAATCATCACGATTCAGAGTAGCCCCCGAACCTATGGACATTATACCCTTTATTCGGCGTGGAGCGTTAAAGGACAGGAGCGGCGGGAAATCAACATCGCAGCCGGGACGCTGGACAGACCGATTGAGAACGTGACAGCCACCCTCCTGCATGAGATGTGCCACCAGTACAACGCCGAAGTGCTCCATGCCCAAGACTGCAGCGGAAGCTCCAAGGCGTACCACAATAAGGTGTTTAAGGCGGCGGCAGAGGCCCACGGATTGATCGTTTCCCGCTCCGATAAATACGGATGGAGCCACACCGAACCGGGTGACAAGCTCATTGAATGGCTCATTAAGAACGATGTACAGGAAATCATGATGAGCCGTAACGACGTGACTGGGCCGAGAATTGGCGGGAGCGGGAACGCGGCCAACGGTGGAACAAAGACCTCGGGAGCGACAAAAGGGCACTACCGCCGATATGTTTGCCCCGTGTGCGGTATGATCGCCAGAACTACCAAGGATGCTCGCTTGATCTGTGGGGATTGCCTTGCCCCCATGACCGAAAACTAAATGTTAACATCTAATAGGAGGGATCAGCCGATTGGCTGGCCCTTCTTTTTTTGCCCTTACTCGGGATCTGTAGCGCTTTCGGCGGAATCATCTTCATATTCGAGGATATCCCCAGGCTGACAGTTTAGCAGATGGCAAAGCCGCCCCATATTAGGCCAAGATACAAGTGCCCCGTCTCTAAGCTGCTGGATGACGCTTTCACCTAAGAGCTTTTCGCGGCGGAGTTTATATGTGGAGTATCCGGCAGTTTTAAGAGCGGCCAACACATCAATTTTATACTTTACAGGCATAGTGACACCTTCTTTTTCTGAGTTGGAGCGGGAGCAGTATATAAATGTGCACCTTTTCCATTGTCCTTATTATAATACGGACATACACTGAAAATCAATGCACAATATACACAATAATTTAATGTATATTCTGGCGACTTTGCCAATATACATACACTATAATTTAATGTATAATGATAATCAGAAAGAGGGAAACAAAACCTCAAACTTAAAGGAGGACTAAAAAATGTCTACTATCGAAATCGTCAGCAAAATTGAAGCCCTGAAGGAATGGGAAGCCTTGGCCGAGGAAGCCGCTGCAGAGATTGAATCCCTGCGGGATGACATCAAGAAGGAGATGGACGGTCGAGGCGTCGAGGTCATCGAGGCAGGACAGTACATCGCACGGTTTACCACGGTGCAGAGCAACCGGTTCGACACTAAGCGGTTCAAAAATGAGCTGGGCGAGGATGTTTACAAGCGGTTCTGCAAGGAAACGATCAGCCGCCGCTTTACCATTAGCGGCTAAAGAAAGGGCGCATACCTGACGGCCTGGACAGCAAGACAGGTAGCACCCCGGTACCAACACCCACAGGGGGTGGGCAACCACAGTATAACATAAGCCCGCCCCCGGTTGCAAGCGCTTAAAGGAGGAAAGAACATAATGGAGCGGGACAGCATTATAACAGCATGGGAGAGTATGACCGGCAAAGAGCAACATGATATGATAGCCGCTTGCGTCTACCAGGTAGCACAGCGTGAGCACGGCGTACAGGCACTTTACCAGCACGGGCACAGCATAGATGAGTATATCAGCGAGGCGTGGTTGAAGCTCGCAGAGACGATGACAGCGGGCGAGGTGGAGCAGATCAACGCCCAGCGCCAGCAGGACGGCAAGAAGCCTATTACCCTTATTAGCATGGTATATAGGGCGGTAAGGGCAAGTATGAGCGCAGTGGTGAGGGCTGACAGGATACAGGACAGCAGGGATGGCGGGGAGCTTGCCCCCGAGCGAGAGGCCAGGAAGGACAGCACAGAGGCCGTTATTATAGCGGTTGACCTTCAGCGGTTCATGGAACAGAGAGACAGCAGGGATAAGAGCATAGCGGCACTTATTGGCAAGGGATTGACGGAAAGGCAAATAGGAGAGGCCATAGGTATCAGCGGGCCAGCAGTGCATAAACGGATAGCGCGGATGAGAAAAGAATTGATTAAGGCCACGGCATAAGCTGAAGCCCAGCGGCGAGGGCTTGAAAATATCGCCACACAATATACACAAATATTTAATGTATATTTAGAGATTGTGCCGATAGACATACATTAAAATATAGTGTATAATGATGATCAGAGCAGAAGAAAGGAGTATAAGGATGGTAGTAATAATTATCTATCTTGCGGTATTCGCTGGGGGATTTGGTGTGGTGCTACTGAAAGAGTGTCTGAAAGAGTATCGCCGACAGACGCGCGGACTGACTTTGGATGAGCAATTCCAACGGACTATGGCTGATCTTGACCGGGATGTTCGCGAGAACATCAATACGGGTGTTGTGAGACTGCGGCAGGAGTGCAGGAGGATGGAAGGACAAAAGCAGCGCAACGCCGAGATGCGACAGAAGTACCCGGAGTTGTACCAATAAATTATTAGGAGGTTTATGAAATGTACATCAAGAACAATATGACCGATACCGAGGGCTTTGCCTTGGATACTGCCCGCATCGGCAACACCAGCACCAGCAAAACAAAGATCGTACTACCCTATAATGGCTCGTTGCCTGTTGATCTCCGCGGTACCACCAGTGCGGCCATTGTCATCACGCTCCAGGTGGGGTTGACCGTCAACATCCTTTTGACCGTCGAGCGGGACAGGAGAAAATACCGCTATCCCGTCAAGGCCACGCCGGAAGAGATTGACCACATCTTGCAGTCCTTCTTTTTCGATGCGGACGGCCAAACCAGACGCAGCACCGGCCTGGATCGCTACAGTCTGGGACTCTGGCAGGGAAGCTACATTAACTGGCGTCGGCTTGTGCTGGAGGAACACGGGCTTGACAATCTTCTTTTCCAACTTGCCCCCGCTGCCGTCGAAAGAGTGTTGCAGCATATCAGACACAGCGAAACGGCATAACGCCTCAAAAGGCAAGCGCCCCCGGTTCGCGCCGGGGGCTTTGCTTTGCCGAGGGAGCAAGGAGAGGCCCGCCACACCGGGGGAGCCATCACATTTTCAAAACCACATTTTATCTGATATATGCTCCCAGTACCTTTCTTCTATTGCGTACCCTTAAAAATGTTCAAAAGTTAGGACTTCGAGCGGACGCCTCCTTATCCCAAGGGGGATATCTTACATTTCAGTAAAAAGGGACTCCTACCCACCCGCTCAATCTGCTCTTGGTTACGGCTCTATAATTTCGGCCTATCTGTATTGCTTTAGCACCATGTTAATAAGCTCAACCGCCTCTCCACGGGTTATCACATCGTCGGGGACAATCTCGGCACTGTCCTCAATCCATCCGAGAGCAACAGCCGTTTCAATGGCCGGCCTCGCCCATCCATCATATCGGATATGCTGTAAGGCGCATTCCTGTCGCTCCACAAAGCGCCCCAGCACGGTCAAGAGCTGTACCCATGTTGTCGGACTGTCAGGCGCAAAATATCCGTTGCCTGTACCTCCAACAACGCCAGCATCAGCCAGCGTCAGCACAAAGGGCGCATACCAAGCACTGGCATCCACATCGGTAAAGGAGCTGGATGGCACACTTAACGCAGCCACGCTCTCATCATCCAACAGCCGATATACTATGGTTGCCATTTGCGCACGTGAAAGTGAATCATCCTCATGGAGTAAGCCATCCCCATACCCTTGTAGTTTAGCCGAGCGAGATGTATCAATCACAGCGTTATTGCAAATCAGAGAGGGAGCGGGCTGCGGCTCTGGTTCAACGGGCTTTGTAGGACGCACTGGACGATATACAGGCGGCTCATAATCATCATCGCTGCTATCAGGCTTGTCCTGCGGCCCTTCAGGCGTTGTAGGCGATTCTTCAGGTTCAATGGGTGCATCTCCATCCTCGCCGTTATCGGGCTGTTCTGGCGGCTCTGAGGGTGTTTCGGGGGTGTCTGGTTCTTCATCGGGATTATCAGGTTCTTCAGGTGCAAAATACTCCGCTGCCTGTTCATCTGTCAAGAAAATTAGCTTTGCGGTACTTGCGTAATCGGTAAGCGGCAATACAATCTTTTCGCCTGTGGACTCTTCATAGTATCCTGTGCCGTCCCGCGGATCATCGGTCATGGTCAGTATACCCAAAGATAGAATATCAGTACCAAACGTTTTATTTTCAATTTGGTTTTCACTAAATTGGCAATCGGTAATTGTCAGATCACCGCTACAATATACACCACCGCCTGAAACGGCTTTATTACCTGTAAAAATACAATTATCAAGTATAAGTGTACTGCTACTGTAAATTGCGCCTCCTTGAGTTAAAGAAGAATTATCTGTAAATCCACTATCCGTAATGGTCAAAGTAAGCCCATTAGTACATACTATTGCGCTTTTTGTAGCTCCATCAAAATAGCAACTATCAATTCTGACTTGATTTGGATAGTTTATTCCGCCATACGCATTTATGAAAGATTGCGTATTCATAGAATTGCCTATAAATTGACAATTCTTTATTTCAATAGCTGTTTCCCAGGATGAAACACAAATAATTGTAGAATCCGTTGGTTCCTCAAAAATGAACCCAGATATTTTTGCGCCATTATAAAGGCGGATAAGAGTACCTGAAGGATATGTATCGGATCTTATGATGACAATGCGCTTGTTTGTTTCCAATGTTACAGCGTCAAGCGTGATTTCTTCTGATATAGCAATGGTATCCCCATCCTTTGCGGCAGCAATAGCGGCTTGCAGTTCTTCCAGTGTAGAAACTGTGGGGGCTGTTTGATCTTCTTGATCTTGCGGCTGTTCGCCGCAATCTGTACCCTCTGCCGCAAATGCGCTTGTAGCCATAGATAGCACAAGCGTAAAAACAAGCAAAAGGCTTAACATCTTTTTCATGTTTGCATATCCTCCAGTTTTTGATTTTTCGCAGTCATGGAGGCTACAAGATTACTGATTGCTGCCGCCTCTGCGGTAGTAAGGCCGGATATATCCAGCATTCTTACATCTTGCCGCCCCAAAAGATAGTCAGTGCTCACACGGTAGAGATTTGCCAGCCGGATCAGTACATCATAAGAGGGTTGCCGTATGTCCGTCTCATATGCCGAGATTGCCCCCTTGGAAACACCCACCAACCGCGCCACTTGGTCTTGCCGCAGCCGCTTGTCCAGTCTTAGTTGCCTTAAACGTACAGAAAGATCAATAATCATGTGCATTACCTCCATGCACATGGTACAGGATAGCATATTATGAACAACTCACCGAAAACTACCGTCTACGATTGGAAAACACTGAAATATGGAGAAAAAGCCACCTCTTTCGAGATGGCTTTTGATAATAAGATTTTTCAATTAAGATGCCTTTTCATTTACATCATTACAGAGAAGCAACTGGATGTGAGCGATGGTATCGTTTGTATCATTTATAGTCCAACTTAACTTGATGTATATACCCTCTACCAGGCTCCAGCAACATTCATAATCGTGGAAGAAGGTCTCTGTGGTTTCGATTATTTTTCCGTGGGGGATACTTAGAGCGTTATCTATTTGTTCTTTTAATTCGTCCACGTCGTTAAGTGTAGCGATATACTCAGTCCCGAGAGTATAAGCATTTGTACCGTCGTAATAGGATTGCCCGTCAGACCAAAAGAAATTGATTTGCCAGATTTTTTCATTCTCCGGGTAGAACAAAAAAGTTGCTGTACCTTCTAAGTCTCCCGCATTCGCAACACAGGATACTTCTTTTGCACCGCTTTTGTATGTGAAAGTGGAAAAATCGCCACATTCTTTCCTAATTATCGTCAATAGTTGAGAGTAATGCTCATCTGAGCAGATGAGCTGCAACGGAATACCGTCAACAATAGAACATAATCCGTCACCAAACTGTGCTTTTATCCGCCGATTATAGTAGGATGCTTCGTCAAGCTCGGTAACAACGCCATCCACTTTTGATATTTCTACATAGCTTTTTGCAGTATTCCGATTGTATCCACCGAAGCTGTTTTGCGCAGAATAGTCAACAATAATCGTACCAAAATAGGCAGTATCATTTTCAAAACTTTCCCCGTCGAGATTCGCACTGTGTACTTGCAAGGACTCGGGATTTTTCAAGCGGTCTTTTAATGCTGTTTCCACTGCGGCAACGGCTATTTCTGTATAGCTGATGTCTTCTTGATTAGCTCCCGAATTAACATTACTTTCTGCGCACGCTGAACATAAGAGAAGTAACACGGAGAGGGCACAACAGAACCAGGCGAACCGTTTCGGGTTTATCATGGGCGTCTCCTTTCACCGTTTGATAGCGGTTTGGATTTATACCATAATTATAGCTTCTTTCCACCTAAAGTCAACTTTTGGTTTATCTAAAGTCTCCTAAAAGCGGTTTCTTCGCTGGTACACTATTGGCGGGAGGGGGAATAGCTTATGGTTGACTGCTCTGAAAAACTGCGGGCACTCCGTGAAGCAAGAAAATTGACACAACTGCAGGTAGCAAACAGGGTCGGCGTCTCAAAAACCATGATTTCTGCTTATGAGACGGCAAGCAAAGCTCCCTCTATTGAAGTTTTGATTCGCCTTTCACGGTTATATGGTGTTAGCGTTGATTATTTGGTTTGCGTGGATGCTCCAAAGGTTGTTGACGTGTCAACTCTGGACGATGATACGGTTGCCTTGGTATCGGCACTCGTGGGAAAACTAAAGGGCAGAACTGAGTGAGCAGCGATTATAAAGGGATGCTTTTGGCATCCCTCTTTTTTCGTCATAGCCTCTATTTGACACGGGGAAACAGGGCGTGTATAATATATAATGTGCTACCATCTGATGTGTATTCAAAACGGCACGGGAGTTACCCCAAATTTTACCCCATTTGCCTATCCTATGACGGGGTAAGATAAAACATGATGGAAAGTAAAATCCAGTGTTATTAGGGGATCGAGGGGAAGATGAGGCGTGATGAAACATGACAAAGTTGTGCTCTTCAAAATCCCGACAATGAAGCCCCAGAGCTAAGAAAGCGTTGTGGCACAACGGTCGTGAGTGATGCAACCTCCGGTTTGACACCACTTTTACACCAATTCACTTTGAATTCAACATGGCTACTAAGGAGTGCCCCGTCAAAGACGGGGTGCTTTCTTTAGCCATCATACATATATCATCATAAAAAAATAAGGGCAAGTTTGGGAAATCAAAATCCCATTCCTGCCCTTTTCTTTTTAGCAACTGTCCCGAAAAGTATATAGTATTCGTGACACGCGCAAAAAAATGAGAGCATACCTCAACAGCAGCTCTCATATATCTTGTCTATTTGACATTTTCATCGGAGTTATTTATAATGGTTCTTGTGGAACCCACCGTCCGCGTCGAGTTTCCGGGCTCGTAGCCATGCCCTTCTCCTTTGTAGACGGTGTACGGCTAAAAAGACGGTTGCCTGTCATCCCGCGAGTGCGGAATGGAGGCGTGTATGTAGCCCTCGCGGGAAATTTTTCTCAGGGAGGTGACCATACATAACTCTTCAAGAAGTTTTTTGGATTGCGTCTATCTGCTGGATTCTTATCCAAGCATGGGACAAGTTCCGTAACAGAAAGAAGTGAGCCGTCTGTCGCAAGCAGAGCGGCTCACTGTTGTTTGAGGGTTAAACCCTCTTCCCAGTAAGAATGTATGTTTGTGGCAACCGTCTGGGTTTCCACCGCAGGGGGCGCTTGTTGGTAGCAGGCGTCCCTTGTGTTATTATTATAGACTCTATCATCGGCATTTGTCAAATGAATTTTCTGTTAGCGTTTTCTTTCGGATTTCTCCTACGTCAGCCTGTGGGAACCGCATAACCCTCGGTCAAGCTCCACAAGTGTACGGATGCTGACCCCATCACTTGCTTCAACGCTGCGGCGGGCAGTCCTGCTGCCGCCTTCAAAGAATATTTACACCCACAAAATATTCTCAGATGTTATTTTCCAAATGCGATGATTGCTCCGATAATACCCGACACAAGCAAAGTACAAATGCAAGTGATGATTGCGACCTTGACGCTGTTCACGTTCTTTGCAATCTGCTTGTACGGTTGATTCTCTGTCTCAGTAACTTTCTCAGACAGCTTACGCTCGGTTTCCTGCCACGCTTTTGCCTGTGCATCGACCTTGCGATTGGTGTCATCCACCTTGCCTTCGATATTACTGACACGCTGCGCAATGAGCTCGACGGAAGTAGCGATTTTGTAGATAGCCTTCTGCTCGCTCTGAATTTCCTTCAGCTCACCTTCCAAGTTGTCAATTCTGTGCGTATTGGACTTGCATCTCTGCTCGGTCTCAATCAGCATGACGGTCTCTTGCTCAGTCATATGAGAAACCTCCTCTGTTTTATTTGCTCCCTTCATTCGGTTCGACTATGGAGGCAATAGCAGAGTTCTGTTTCAACACGTCTTTCATCTCGCTCAGGGCATCGTCAACGTATTTACTGAAGGTTTCAAATGGCAAGACTTTCGCCAGCCACGGGAAACGCTCGCAGAACTTGTCATAGACGGTGGACAGCTTCAGCTTGCCAGTACCTGAACCGAATTCCTTTTCAGCCAGAACGACAGCCTGCAGGAGCCAACCGCGAATCTGCTCGTACTTCTTGTCGGTGGACAGGTTGTGCCAACGCAGGACAGCCATCACGCCGCCGACGATGAACACAATGCCAGTAACAATTACATACCAGTTCTCCACAATAAATTCCATATGCAAACTCCTTTCTCAAAGGTAGTGGGGCGGATTTCAGGTGCCGCCCATCACCTTAAATTGCTGGACTCTCCCAGCTTGGGTCTTCGACGAAGCCTTTCGCTTTTGCACTCTCGAATGTGATACCGCCCACAGAATGGTCTGACTTGCACATATTCAGATAGCACGCACAGACCACACCATGAGCTGACCACGGTAAGCCAACCAGTGTAACAATCCACGGAAGACCACCGAGGTAGCCCTGCCTGACGCAATAGAAAGCCAAGACAAGACCGCCTACCGTTACAATCCATAACAGCGGGCGGATGTCAGCGACCATCCACTGCGAGAACTGGGTGAACTCACTATTCTTGATTCTCTTGCGTCTTCGTCTCCGAGTCTGTCTGCCGCCATCAGATGTAGCCATTACGCTTTACCCATCAGTTTTGCGAAACGGTAGAACAAAGCAGCAGCCTGTTCACGGGTAAGCTGGTCTGCCCAAGCATAGTTGGGTTCACCATTCACCTCAGTGCCAGTGCCATTGATGAGACCGTTGGAGATAGCCCACTCACGAGCTTCCTTACTCCAAGTGCCGCAGTCATTGTCCTGCAGCTCTGCACGGTACTCCTTCATCAGTTCCTTGAATGTGTCCAGAGTCATATCTTCATCCTCCTCTTTGCCGTCGCTGATTCTCTTTTTGAACTCTTCCCACTGTGCGTCGCCACTCGTCTTGTAATAGACATTCATGTCGGCGCAACACCACGGTCTCGGACAGAGTTTTCCGGTCACATCATAATGACGGATAACGTGGTCTGCAGGAATGTTGTACTGAGCCATCAGCTTCTTTGTCAACCATACGAGGTTGTCCACAACTTTTGGTTCGAAATACCAATCAGTATCAGAAGCCATAACCCTCTTGCGATTGATTTTGGAAGGGCGTGCTTCAATCCCGATGGAGTTAGAGTTGCGGCACTCAGGGTGCTTGTACTTGTTCGCACCACAGTGCCATGCGATGTCCTTATCGCGGACACAGCGATAGATGGTATCGCCCTCGTCAAGCGCATAATGGGCAGACGCTTGAATACCCGGTGTCTTGAAATATTCAGAGACACTCTTTGCAGTTCCGAGCGCACCGAAATAATGAATGACGATGTACTTCGGAGTCATGTTGCCTGAACGGAAGTTAACCGTTGTCAGGTTGTCTACAATTTTCAACTTGCATCCTCCTTCCTGTTCTGGTGTATTGATTTGGATTTTGCCAGCGAACTTGTCATAATAAGCTTGTCCGTAGCTGGCTCGTTTTTCTTGGACGCTCTGTCCCTGATTGGCAGGACGTTCAAATTGGAGAAGAACAGCATTGGATGCCTCACGGACAGACGGTGCGCTCTTGAGGGTGCTCAGCAGCCCAGAATAGCCCACAGACAGCTCTTTAAGCAGGAAGTTGAGCTGGGCATCCATGTCCCCTACGGACGCTCCTGCGGCTTTACAGGAGGCAAGGAGAGCGTCCTTGCGTGACCAGTACGTCCACTGAGCTAATCCGTAACCGGCACTGTCTTTCACAAAGTTGGAATAACTGCCGCTGTCGATAGCGGCAGTATATTCTTCATCAGTCATGCCAAGTTTCTTCTCGTATGTATTTTGGAGGTTCTTGGGATTCAGTCCGCTCTCTGCAAAAAGATTCCCCATCAAACCCGCGACGCCGAAATCATTCAGACCAGCAGATTTCAAATAGCGCCAGATTTTTTCGTCGGCGTTCATGCGAACCACCTCCTTGATAAAAGCATTGTTTTATAATCAGACAATCTTGTAATGCGGCTTCTCTTCGCCGAAAAACCAATAACGAAGATAATCGTCAAACACGATTGCCACGACAGATAAGCCAACCCACGCAAAATAGAACGGTAGACAGACTTGCCCCAAAATGTTAAGAGGGAGTCCAGAATAATCCCAGACACCCAGCTTCAACCATATATTCACGATAACGCCGGTGATAAACTCAAGGCAGGTCACCATTGTTCCGCCGATTAAGGCTTGCCACACGATTCCTAATTCCCACGGGAAGAGCTCGTTGATTAAACCAATAGAAACAAAGCACAGTCCACCGAGAATAAACATGGATGGATGACTGTGCCCACGCCAAAGCATCTCAATGCCGACATAGATTGCGCCGCCGATAACGGCAAGCACAAGCAGTTTGAGACATACCTTCAGCCGCTTCATATTAGTTGCCCAGCTTTTCTGTGATAGCGTTCATCTGAGCCTGTGCAACAGCAAGCTTTGCGTTCATCTCGGACAGGTACGGTTCTGGCAGCGTCATGCCGTATGTAACAGCAGAGATTTCTTCAGCACCTTCCAGTGACTGTACATACGCTTTCAAAGCATTGTGATAAGTTGTCTGAGTGGTAATAAGAGTTTGCGCCGCAATATAGATTTGGGCAATCTCAGCGGCTGTGTAGATACGGCAGACACCACCGTCTGATTGATATGGGAACTCTGTGCCGCCAAGCTCAACAACGCGGAACAGGTTCGCAATATTTGCTTGGTCTTCGATGCTGAGATTAAAATGAACGGCACCCTGTGTCAGCTCCAAATCAATACCCGCAACGATGATGGCGTTACAGCTCTTAGAAATTTCTGCAATCTTTGCAGCTTTGATAATAGCAAGAGAGTTGTCCTCTCCGACAATTTCGATTACGTCTTCCATCGTGACCCAGCCGCGTTCGACAGCCTTCAAAAGACCATTCATGTCGATAGCACCGGACTGGTACATGGCTTTCAGTTTTTCTTTCATCGATTACACCTCCAGCGCGGAAAGAATCAATTCGTCAACGAGGTCACGCTGATGGGCAACCAAAGAGCCGCCGTCACATTTGGCAACGACTACAGTGCCAGCACCCTCAATTTCGTCGTGACCAACCAGATTATACGGTTCGCTGTTGAATGCTACGCCAATCGCTTCGTCAACAGAGCATGGCGTAAAACTGCCGCTGTTGCCAATTTTGATATACAGAACGGAGTCGGTCATACCAAGCTCGGTTCCGTCCAGTGTGATAATTCGATACATTTAAGCAACCTCCTTTGCCCCTACCAACTTTGCGATGTGTCGGAGCGTGTCAATATCGGCGTTGAAGAAATCATGGTTCCACAGCCAGAAGTCTGCGTACTCAATGCGCTTATACGGCTGGCAGGTTGGGTCTTCCCAGACCTTGTCCCATCGATTTTGATAATTCGCATCGCGCTTTGCGAGCGTCTTTTGAATGGCTTGTGTTAATTTTCCACGGAGCATTCCTGCACCATCGTCGTCACGGGCAAAGAACTGATGCGCGTTCTCGCTTGTTACAACGCAGAGGAGCTTGTCACCGTGGAAGATATATCCATTGGCTTCTTCACACATGGTCATAGCGGGGAGATTTACTTCGCCGCAAATTGCTTTGTCCTTGAAGCGTCTATGCACAACATATTTCATCCTTTTTTCCTCTTTCTCTAAAGTTTTCAATTCGTTCCGGCGAAAAACCGAAAACCGAATAAAAAAGCCTACGCAACCGAAGCACACGATTGTGGTCGTCGTAGGACTCAAAGTATGCGAGCATTCCGTTTACGGAAGTCCAGAGGTCGTCGTATGACATTTCTCCATTCTGGATTTTTGTACGGAATGCTTTTATTTTTCTTCGTGCTCGCTTTACTCCATCACGATTTCCGTTCATCACAACACGACCAGTTTCGGTCAAAATAAATTTTGCTTTGCAATAACGGAACGGCTTTGTGAGCGGGACAATTCTTGACTTTGATTTGCTAACAGTTAGCTTGAGACTCTCTGCCTTTGCCACAATCAGAGCCATGATTTCTTTGGCGTCTCGGTCAGGCGGAACAATGACGTAATAATCGTCCATGTAATGACCGGCGCACTTGATAGAGAGCTGGCATTTGATAAAGTTGTCCAGTGCAGACGGAAACGCAATCATTTCTGCCTGACTTGGCTCGACACCAAGCGGTAGACCAACTCCGCCCGAAACAGTGTTGACAACATCGTCTCCGATTTTTCTGATATCTGGGTTCAGCAATAGCTTCTCATGCCGCTTGAAGATTTCTTCATGGGACACAGATGGGAAGAACTGTTTGAAGTCAATCAGAATCACATTCCCATCTCGTCCATAACGACGGAAGTGCCAACGCAAGTCCTCTTTTAACATTCTCTTTGAGAACTCAAAGCCCTTGCCTTCAAGACTGGCGCCGTTGTTGTAAATCATCTCAGGACGATACAACGGTAGAAGTACCTTCTTGGTATAAACCTTGTGGACTTGACGGTCTTGGATTCTCGGTGCATCAATAGGGCGGGTCTTGCCGCGCTCTGAAATCGTGAAATGTACATATGCACCCGGAATCCATTTTCGCTCAAGCAATAAACGCCGTCTGCGTGCTGTTCCAGAGAACAGGTGCATCTCAAAACGTTGAGTGCTATTCTTCCAACGAACACCGTTACAGCATTTCTTTCCGGCTTTGTACATATCATCGTATCCAAAGACATCATGCAGACCGCCAACTGTGGCGGCACGCCTTAACCTATTCTCTTCGCGCCTTGTCTTGCGCCTTTCGTAACGTCCTTTACGTCTACTCATAAAAATTATTCACCCTCCGTACAGATGTCTTGTAGGGCATCGTCTAATCTGCTTAATTCGTGACACATGAAACGAGGTAAGATGCATCTCTCGCCATGCACGCACGGGTACTCCGGCGGCGTTCGTGTCAAAATATCAAAGGGTAGTTTCGGACTTTCATCACGGGAAGTATTTCTCCTTTCGTAAGGGTCATAGTTCACCCTTTGGGCTACTACGATTGACCCAGACCATTTCTGGTTTACGAAATCCGGGGCGACGCCATTGGAATTCCTTGCGTTGTTATTGTTCGCGTTGCCGTTCGTGTTCACATTGCAGAAGTTGTTGCTGTTGTTGTAATTAGGAGAACGCTCCCACCACCAAGCAGTGGAACAGAGAGAGGCAAAAGACTCCCAACCGACAGGTTTTACAGAAATACACCCATAAATTTTCATAGACGTTTACCGGCTCTTATCGCTTTTCAACACATTGGTCAAAAGACCATTTTCTGCATCGATTAAATCACCAAGTTCCTGTGCCATGTGCTCCAGCTTTTTCTTCGCGTCTGACGCACCGACAGAGTTTCCACTACCGGTTGTAAAACAACCGGACGGGTTCGTCATCATCAAGTCGTAACAATGCGCAAGGTGGACATCGAGAGCCATCAGGGACGCTCTCGCTTCAAGCAGATGCTGCTTACGAAGTTCTTTTCGTGCCGCATCAGATGGATAGATGCTGTTTGCTTTTTCTGCGTGGTCTACAACTTCTGAGGCAAGCTCCGACACGGACTTAGATACGAGCCGAGAGTACCGAGATGACAGCCTCGACAGGAAAGCGATGGTTTGGATGTAGATTTTGTTTGCCACATTGACGAACTCAGCCTTACTTTCAGACCTGTGTGCTTTTAAGACTGACATAAGAATCTCCTTTCGTTCTTGGATTTATTAGCTCCGAATGCACTATTCTGGAGCCGTTCACCACTAATCGCAAAGGGTGTACCCTTGCTAATTATAGGATGGGGAGGGTGACGAGGTTCCCTTGCATTTACCGCAGAGGGTGTACCGTCCCTCTCCCTTAATGATTTGAACACGCCCACTTCCGTGGGCTTGATACTGTTGATGCAGGATTAGACGCGGAAAGCCGGGGCGACGCCATAGGAATACCCCGCGTAGTAATTGCTCGCGTAGCCATTCGTGCTCACAAAGCAGAAGGAGTAGCTGTTGTCGTAATAAGGAGAACGCTCCCACCACCAAGCAGTGGAACCTGTTGCGCTGTGACAGTATTTCACCTTCGAATTTCCAGCAGAGTAATACGCATACTGCGCCTGATAGTTCTTTTCGGCAGAGTTCGCATAGCTGCGTGTGCCGAAAATCTCATACTCAGCCAGCAACGGAAGGTAGTCTGTGGTCTTAGTAACATAAGACGCATTGTCACTACCACCGCCCGTATTGTCTGTGTAGATAGTCATTGGCTGCATCACAGCGCGGAGGTCTGACGGAAGTGCAGCCATTAACGTATTTGCGACAGGGTTTGTCGCAGTTGTTGCTGTGGCATCGCCATCATTCGTGTTCGTTGAGCCAAGCACATCATAGCGAAGGTCACAACCCTTCCAGCCACCAGCGTTGGTGTTTGAGCTGTGGTTCATGTTGAAATACTTGGTGCCGTTTGTTGAGTAGCCGTTGTACTTACCATCAACTAAACAAATATCCGTGCCGCCAGACAAAGCAGTTTTGAATGTGCCAAATGTGATACCATTGCCTTCCTTGCTGCTATTGTGGTTAAAGCCAATAATATAAGCGTAGTAAGTACCGTTCACAGCCTGTGTGCCGACAGTACCGCTCACAGCGACAGCCTTACGGTCGCCGACTGCCCAGTAGCTTGCGCCAGTTCCAGAAACACTGTGGATAGCCGCCCAAGAGTTGTCATTCAGCGTAGCAAGAATAAACTCTGCTGTAACTTTGACAGTCTTACTTGCCGGTGCAGAATAGTTCGTACCAGCAGTGCAGCTCACGGTGATAGTAGCTTCGCCATTTGTTTGGTGGACGTGAGAAACGGTGACTGTATTCCCGCTACGGGAAACAGTGGCAACGCCAGTTGCGTTGGAGGTCACGCTCAGCGTGCCATCGTAGTTGCCACCAATCGTGAACGTATCAGTAAGCTTACTCAAGCTAAGCTTGATTGTTGTCTTACTCACAGTCAACGTACCAGTCGCTTTGCCAATAGACCAAACAACGCTCTTGGCGGTAGTCGCCCCATCAGACCAGCGATAGTCGGTTTTCGGCGTAAAAGAAGCCGTGTAATTGCCTGCGTTCGTGCCGGATGTCGTGCCGCCAATCATCATATAAGTCGTGTTATAATTGCTCCAACTCGGAGACTGAGAAGACTTATTGTAGGTCAGTGTACCGCTCTGAGCGGGTACGTTCGCAATCGTAATACGGTTTGCTGTACCAGTCGTCCGCTGAGACGTAGAGGTGTTGATGCCGCCGTCCGTGGTCTCTGGGAAGAAAGCGATGTAATACTTCGTTCCGTTCGTCAGACCGGTAATCGTCAACGGCGTGCTGGAATATTGGTTGCGTGTCGTGACCTTTAGCGTATAAACAGCGCCGGAATCATCCTTGCTTGTAGGATAGCTGCCGCTCTTCACAACAATTGTGGTGCTTGCCCACGATGCCAGAGTCACGCCATCGGCAGAGATAGAAGCAGAAGGGTCAGTCCACTTAACGGTCATCTTGCCGTTGCCTGCTTCAGAAGAGGCACTCATGCCGGTAACATTCCAGCTTGTGATGCCTGCAACCTGAACAGTCGGAATCGCATTGAATTCGTCATCTGTGCTGTCAGTGTAGGCATTTGCAGTTGTATAGGGGAAGAACTTATAGTAATACTTCGTTCCGTTGGACAGACCACTGTCACAGAAGTAAGTATTCTTATAAGCGTCTCGTGTTTTACTATCGAGAACGATAGTGCCGTCACGACGGCTTGTAGGCGCGGAGCCCGCCTTACGAACAAGCAGGGTACCGCCCCAAGCAGCAATCGTAGAACCTGCCACAACGAGGTCATCGGGGTCAGTCCACTTCACATAGACTTTCCCAGAAGAAACCTGCGTGGTAATACCGGAGACAGCCGCAAGTGTCAGACCGCCACTGCCTGAACCTGCGCCGCCGGGGAAGTTAGATAAAATAGGCATTTTACGCCCCTCCTTTAACCTAAGAGAATGATGTAAACAGGAATGTCACGCTCTGGCATCTCGCCATCAGCGGCGATAGTCAATGTACCATCAGCCTGTCCGATAACTGAGAGCATTGCCTCACGAGCAATTTCACGCTGTTCTGCAGTCGCATTATGAGCAACAGAGATTGTGCCGTTCTGCGATGCAGTAAGCCCGCTAATCGTGAGGGTTTGCGTGTAGGGCGCATCGACACCAACCCATGCAGACGCAAGCAATGTGGTATTGATTGCCACACTGCTGTTTGCTTTCTCACCAAGGGCAGCATCGATTTTTACCATATTGGAGTTCTCGGTTCCATTCATCTGGTTGCGCCATTCCTGAAAGCGAGTTGAACTGTCATCAGTCAAATAGAGGTTGTAGTTTGGTGTATTACTCATTTACTGCACCACCCTTTCAACCAAGCAGGATAACAACGACTGGAATATCGCAAGTGGGTACAGCTCCATTTGCGGCAATCGTTACAGAACCCGCTGCTTGACCACAGATATACATTTCTGCTTCAGACGCAGCAGAGAGCTGTTCATCGGTAATGTTCTGAGACAAGCCGATAACACCATTCTGCGTTGCACCAAGCCCAGCAATGGTAAGTGTCTGTTGCCCACTCGCCCATCCTGCTGCGGTCAACGTAGCAGTAACAGCATTGCTTGCATCACACTTTTCAGCAAGAGCAGTCAGCATCTCTTCATCGTCAAAGGGGAGCTGAGAATACTTCTTTGTACCGTCTCCAACTTTCTTACGAACGCTACCACTGGCTGTATCAACAATGATGATTTCACCATCCAAAAGGATGGGGTCTTTTGCTGTCCAGTTTGCGCTCGTGTCTCGCTTTTGTCTGATTCGTGCATTATATTCAGCCATACAGTAGCCTCCTTATAAGCAAAGCCCCGCCGTGCATAACACACGACGGGGTTGCTTGTGTTTTATTTATGCTCAGATGTTAACAGAGGCGCTGCCACAGTTGAACACAATATAACCGGAAGCCTGCTTCAGCTCGGTAATATCGTGCTCATGGTTGCCAGCAGCCTTGCTGTCCCAATCCGCGACCTTCTCAGCGGAGATACCGTCGAGAACGGTCTTGTTTGCGTGCTCATGCTGCTTGGCAACAGCACCATCCCACGCATCGACCTTATCCTGAGAGATAGTGTCGAGGATAGTCTTGTTATCATGCTCGTGCGCCTTCTGTTCAGCGGCGTCCCACTTTGCCTTATCGCCGGTAGCAATCTTGTCCAGCTCAGCCTTGTTCGTATGGCTGTGCGCCTTGCCGATAGCAGACTGCACGTCAGCATGGAGCTGTGCCAGAGTCACGGAACCCTCGGTGAGAGTAGCAGTCACCTTATGGTCAGCGCTGACATCAATCACAATCTGGTCGCCAACCTTGGAACCAGAAGTGACGTACTCAATCAGGCTGCCAACATTGATATAGATGTTGTCTTCAGTAGCGTTGGCAAGAACCAGATGCAGGTATGTACCAGCCTCGCCCCACACACCAGCCTCAGCCTTTGTCTCAACCGTACCGGACTCAACAACCATATCCTTGGGGATATCGATATTCACATCCAGATTTGTAGCCGTCTGCTTGATGTTGTAGCGCTTTGCCACGCCATCCGGGGTAGAAGGAGTGACAGTTACGGTATAGTTGGTCTGAGCAGGAATCTTACCGATTTTCTCATCGACGTAACCAACAACGGTCGTAGCAGTAGCACCTTCGGGCAACGCACCGACGCGCTCACCCAGAGCGTCAACGGCAGTTTGCGCATCATCGCCAGCCTTCTTCGCTGCCGCAATTGCTGCGTCCTTACCATCTGCGTAGGTCTTTGCATCTTCCAGCGCCTTAGTCGCAGCGCCAGCCGCGTCAAAAGCGCCTTCGTCTTTATAGGCAGCAGTACCAAGACCGTGAACCTTCACGTCCTCGCCATTGAACTTGACAGTACCATTTGCAGTGCCTTCAGCCAGCGTATAAACGGTCTCGTCAGGAATAGTGATTGTGCTCACCAAATTCCAAGTAGATGTACCCTTTGCCTGAGAATACAGGTGGAACTTGCGGCTATTGTCCGCATCGACCTCCAGCTTATACTGGGTATCAGTATCCTGAATCTCGCCTGAGATGTAGTCGGACAGACCATCAATCTCGTTTGCGGAATAGGTGGGCTTGGAAGCTGCTTTTGCCCAGTCGTACACGTCAGCAGCCAAACCAGCAGTGAACTGCAGCTCGCTGAATTTGTGTGCGCCGTCGCCAACCTTAAACAGAACAGCAGGCTCCTTCGCTACGGCACCAGTCTCAGCCGGAACGACAACAACGGCGACTTCACCGACAAGCAGTTGGGGGTCTTTTTCAACCCACTGTGCGTAGGTGTCATACTTCAGAGAAATGCGGGTATTAAATGTTGTAGTAGCCATAAATGATTACCGTCCTTTTTATGTGGTTTTAGTTAGAGCGGAGCACAAAGCTCCGCTCATTGTGTTTTTAATCAGACAGCGGCATTACCGCCATCGAGAATCAGTGTATCACCATCAGACTGAACCAGTTTATTCATGTTAAGGCTATTGACCTCCATGCTTCCGTCTTCAGCGACAGCGACCTTATTCTCTCCGGTGGAACTGGTGACAACACCAGCAGTATCACCAGCAAATGGAATGTTAACTGCCTTCTCAGAGATGTTCAACGCGGCACCAGCCAGCTTGATAATCTCGATGAGGTTCTTGTTTGCGCCCGCTTCAACGCCGCCAAGCTTTTCTTTCTCTTCATCGGTGTAGTCGTTGGCACTCAAGCCTTTACCTGCAACTTTATCAACCTTACCAGCCAGAGCATCAGGGAGACCAGTAACTTTAGCCGGAGCGACCTCCTTAACTTCGAGTTTACCCTCTGCAGAAACAGTGAACTCGTCAGAAACACTCTTGACGTAATTGGCTTCTGCGCCCTCTGGCAGAGCAACCAACTTTTCTTTCAGCGCAGTCGTAAAGTCCTCGGTAGAGAGTCCCTTACCATCTGCCTTGTCAACTTTGTTGGCAATGGCAGTAGCAATAGCTTCGTTCATCTGCTCTGTGGTGGAATAATTGTTGAGGTTTACACTCACATCATCCAGACGAACAACTTCGGTATCTACCTTTGCGTAGATATCGTAGAAGCCAGTGTCGGCATTCATCACGAGATAGAGAACATTATCCTTGGCTTCAGAAGCCGCAGGGACTGCATCAACCTTCGTGAAGCTGGCATGACCGGTCTCGGCGATAGCCGTCTTGATTGCCTCCGCGATTGCAGTAGCGGTCATAGCATCAGTGATACCATAACCTTCAAGTGTGGTAGCCTTATCAGCTTTACCAGTCTGGAGGTTTTGAATGTCCTGTGTATGACCAGCGACGGTATCAGCCAGACCGGAAACGGTGCTGGTATCGGGTGTGTACCACTCAATAGCAGTACCAGCCGCATTGATGCGAGGCTGCTGACCTGCGGTGGCGGAACCAAAGCCCTTCAGAGCGACCTTGCCATCAACAATCTCGATGGACTTGCCATCGCCAAGGACGGCAGAACCGACTGCCTTCAGGGTCTTGTCCGGCTGAATAATGTACAGGTCGGCGGAAGATTCCGTTACGACGCAAACATTTTCGCCATAAAAATAAGTGCCGTCCGAACTACCAACTTCAACAGCGGTAGCGGCGGCAGCTTCAGCAGCACTCAGAGAAGAGAAGTAATAACGTGCGTCCAGAGGGAACGCAGTTTGCGGATTAAATGAAACCGCAAAATTCAGTTTGCCAAAATCAGCCATTATGCGTCACCTCCATATTAGATTGTCACTTTATAGGTGTTTGCAGTATCGTTGGCGTTAGCCATATCCATCACATACACCTTATAGTCGATTGCCTGATAACCGTTCGCGCCCTCGACAGAAACGACGGTCTTGGTGAAAGCGGTCTTGACTTCCGCGTTCATACCATTCACGTCCTGCACGGAGCTAACATCACGCAGCGTTGCGGGATACGCGAACACAACGCGAATGGCGCCAACGGGGATTGCGAGGTTGAAGCTGTTGCCAGCCGCCAGAGCCTTACCACTCTTACCGCTAAGACCACGCACAAGTGCAGAGTTCACTTCGCCATCCTTCGCTTTCAGCGTTCCGTAGAAGCTGTTGCGGTAGCCAGTGATTTTGCCTGTCGCCTTGCTCTTATTACCGGCAGCAATTTTACCGGCGGCATACTCATTACCGAGGTTCGTTACGGGAACAGCACCCTCGCCGTGAGTCGCAGTAGCCGTAATAGTGTAGCTGGTAGCGTCGCCAACTGTCAGCTCATCGAACGAACCGGAGGCAGTATCCTTGGTAGCAGTACCGTCGGTTACGCTCCAAGCGGTAGCAGTAATACCAGTTGCAGGACCGTATGTATAGCTACCCGCGCTCAGAGAAGCGGTGTACGCAGGAATGACTTTCGAACCAACCTCATACGCTGCAATTTGCTTACAAGTAATTGTCACGGCGGGTTGTGTTGCTGTCGGATTCTTTTCCTTCGCCAGAATGGACGCGAGAACATCCTTAACATTCTTGCCAGATGCGGCAATCGTACCAGAGCCAGAGCTCGGAACGGTCAGAACACCAATGGCAGCAGTGTACGTCAGGTCATCGGCAAAGTAAACATTCTCGGCGCTGTAGTTTCCATCCATCGCAGCCCACACAGAGCCATCGTAGACATAGGCAGTGTAAGAATACTTGCCATCGGCAATCAGAGATTTGACAACAAAGATGTCATCTTTCTCAGCAGTAACGCCAGCCGCAGTCAGAACGCGAGTAATGACATCGTTGTCACTTTCGCCCTCTGCCTTCACGCCTTCATAATGGGCAGCACTTGCTCCACTGATAGCCTTCAGGTTCTCATAAGTGGTAACGCCATCACCAATCTTGAGAGTGCCAAGCTCCAAGTCAAAGCAAGGCTCACCAGCGGCAGGTACAACGTCTTTGTTAGCAAGCCAATTTGCCGTTGTGTCACGCCGAACTTGGATTTGGGTTTTCATCGTAGTATTGGGCATAACTTTCCTCCTTCAAAATATTTTTGCAGAATGGTTTCATTGGATACCGTTCGCAGCGCCGCCATCAATCACTTTGACATCGCCAACGCTAATGTCGCCTGTATTAACGGGAGACAATTTCCCGTCAGCAGAAACGATATACGGAACCCAATCAGAACCGTTATGCACTGAAATAATATGTCCAGCACAATCGTAGGTCTTGACCCACGCCTGCGCCTCGGTTAACGTCTCAAACTGTTTGCGCTCGGAGATATTTTTCATCTCACCATTCGCATCGTAGAAATACAGTTCGGACTCTTTGCTGTCGCTGGTGATAATCAGACTATCTTTCGGGATAGTACCGGAAGCAATTGCAGCGGAAATTCTACCTTTCTTTCCGTAAGCGACTCTCACGCCCATCTCATATCACCTCCGTCAATCAGAATTGAATCACGGCATCTTCGTCCACTGGGTCGTTGCCGCTATTGCTTGTAAAATGGATAACGTCATCACCTTTAACGAGCTTGTCAATCTCCTCTTGGATGGCGTCCATATTGCTCTCCGTGCCCTCTGTCTTCTTCTGCATCTCGTAAATAGCCGAAAGCTGATGGTCGCAGATATAGTCGTCCATGTTCTTGGATTCCTCGACATAAAGCAGACACTCGCCACTCTTTGCGATGGTCGGGTTAGACGGCGTGCCTGAGAAGATTTGAAGCCATGAGCAAACTTCTCCGGGGAACTTTGTCAGTCGGCAAGAAACCGGAAATACATATTGGTAATAGGCTTCTTTGTATTTCTCGTTTTGGCGTTCCAGCCGCACGATGTCAGCTACACCGTCTGCACGGATGTAGCTCAAATAAGGGGTCGCAGTCAGCATATCGATTTCGCCGACCTGCAACGGAATCAGGTAAATGATTTTCTGATTCAAGTTGTCGCCCCTATAAATCGGTTCATTCACAGTGATAACGAGGTTCATACTGTCATCCAGCTTGATATAAATCACTCGCGTCACCTCCGTTCTTTATAGGATAATGTAGTCGATGTCTTCCAGCGCCATATCGTCATAAGTCAGCAGCGTATCTGCGTCCATTTCGTTGAGCAGTCTATGCCGTTTCAAGATTGGCGTGGCTGCTGCTGACAACAAAATGCCACCTTTTTCCGGTGCCATAAATTGTGTGATTTTCTCCGTGATGCCAGTAAGGATTTCGACTGTACTCTGTATTGCCTCATACTTTTTTGCCGTTCCATCTGCACTTGCGGAGAGCTCAATTCCAGATTCGCCGCTACCGAGAGAAAAGTGAATCTCTGTTTCAATGACAGCGGCGGCAATCTGCATAGCTGTCCCCGCCGCAGTATAGAAACGGTAGCAAAGGTCAACGATTTCCGCACTCGGTTCGACCGGAGCATCAATGGTCAGGAAATTTTGTTCTGAAATCTGGCGCACCTTGGTGTCAACTGGAAGTGCCGCCGCAGGGCGGAGAAGACTATTCTTGAGAGACTGGCGCACTTCAGCGTCAATGTTCATTCTCGAACCGCCTTCGCCCAACGACTTGGCAACCATAGCATCTATAGATGCGGCGGTGATTTGCAGCTTGTCTTCAACGCTCATAAACATATTCCGAAGCGTTTGCAAATCATCGTTTGGTGCAATCTCAATGACGGTTGGGACAGGATTGAGAACATAGTGCGTTTGGAACTCCAAATCGATGTCCCAAGTTGATGCCATGTGCAGCCGCTCATTACAGGTCTTAATCATCTTGTCGATATGAGAGACCAGCTCGGAGCCAGTTTCAACAGCGATGAACTTCTGGAGGGTATAGCTCTCAAGGCAACTCTCCAAAATCATACGGTTCGTCGCGGTCAATCCATCACGGAATGGAATGGAGTAGACGATAATGTCGCATTCAGTAAGTCGTTTGTTTAGGTAAATATCAAACTCTTTTGCCATATGCGACTCAACTCCTTATCAGGTGGGGTTCTGAGCAGACAGAGACAGATAGCCTTCCTTGATGGTCATAATGGTTGCAGTCTCAACGCTACGCGGTGTAGAGAGCGTGCCATACATCAGGAGATTGCCATCGCCAACAGTGGCGGAATCGTAAATAACGAAATGGGTAATCGTGCCCCAGCTCGCAGTTGATTCATTGAAGTTAATAGCCTGACTGTTGGTGACAACGCCGTCAACCGGCTCACCAAGGGAACTCAACTTCACACGAGCATAGCCAGCATCTGTGGACGGCTCGTTTACACCAGTACCATTGATAGCAGGGGCGCTGGTGCTCAAGCCAATGTAATAGGTCTTTGGCAGAGCAGGAGACGTTTTCGTGTTGAAAATATTGCCTGCCGCACAATTCAGAAAGTAGGTTGTATTCATAGAATCTGTCCTCCTCTAAAAATGGGCATAATAAAAGCCGGGTGCATACGCCCCGGTTTATTGCCTGATGAAACTCTTGTTGATATTATTGGTAATAAATAAGATGCCTTGTTTGGGAATCTCGATATTGCCGTTAATATCTTTGATAGTGATTTGATAGATGTACTTACCACACAAATCTACCGTGTCCAACGGGTCTAATGTGACCGCCAACACATTTTCTGCGGTGACATCATCGTTAAAATGTGATTCCATTGGCTTCGTAAGAATCGGTACACCTGTCTTGTTGGTAAAGCTAACAATAGAGAAGTTTGCCGTACACCCACTCAGCGCAAACGGCTGGTGGCTCTTATAGAAGTAGGTGTAGAACGCAAAGTCCTGCGTCTCTCCAGCTACGAAGTCAATGGTCGGTAACGTATATGGGCTGTAATCACAGGGCATATAGGTTCACCACCTTTACTTTTTCTTTTCGCCATCTGCTGCGGAAGCCTTTTCGATAGAAGCATCACTCAGCATAGCGGCAACCTCCTCGATAACAGCAATGCTGCCACTCAGATTTGCAAGGTTTTGTTTGCCGTTTACACTAACTGCGTTCAACGCATTCAGAACAGCGGCAAGTCGATTCATAATCTCGTCTTTCATATGGCTCTCCTTTATATCTTTTGGGTAAATAAAATCGGGAGCGGAACACCATAGGATGTGCCACTCCTTACAAAAGCCTTCGGGTGCTTTTCAATCGTGGAGTTATTATGCTTCAATTGCTTGAAGTTTCTGTTCGAGCTCGTCAATACGCCGGTACAATCGCTGAATCATGTAAGTGTTCAGGGAAATGAATTCTGCATAGCGCAGGGAATACTCGTCTGTATATTTTGAATGTACATCATTCAGCCCGGAGCACTTTACTAATCCAGCAAAATCCTGCGTACTAAGACCACTATCACGCAATGCGTCTTCTACTTCTTGCGCGATAAAGCCAGTATGGAACCTACCACTTCGACCAGAATTAAACCGATAGACGCTCGGCTGCAAACGCATAAAAAATGGGATGTACCTGTCTAAGTCGGACGAGATATTGTTTTTCAATCGCCTGTCCGAAGAGGTGTCTATATCCGTACTTGCAACAATACGGGTACTTGTGACAACAAATGATTCACCATCGGATTGCATACGGACACCAGCATTTGTAGCGATAAAATAAAACTCCTCATTAGACCCATACATTTTAGCACCATAGGTGTAACGACCAGTACCGTCAGAACCAAGTGCACACTTGAAGCCGCCCCAATCACTGCCGAGAGTTATAATATCAGCATCAATAGTACCAGAGCGGATGTAATTTGCATTGATATATAGCCTGTTCGATGTTGAATCGCTAAAAATGCCAAAGCGCGTGCTTCCGTTAGTAAGCATATTGAAGATATCTCTGTCGCTCAATGCATTGTCGTATGCAGCCTGCAAAGCGGTGTTCGCCAAGTTGTATGCATCACCTGCATTTGAGTTCGCGGTGTTTGCAAGGTTGTAGGCGGTATTAGCTCTCTGATATGAGCTGCTATTTCCAACGTTTGATTCTGTGACAGAAGCCCAGTTGATTGATGAACCAGCAGCCATTGTGATGCTACCTCGAACAGAAACATTACCACTGGCATCGACTGTAAAATTGCCGTTTCCAACATTCAGTCCATTGAGATTGAGATATCCAGCAGTGAACTCATAGTTGCTATTCATCATGGAATTGCCAGACTTGTCTTTGAACGATGCGCCAGACACGACACCTTGAAACGTACCACTCTTTGCATACATATCGCCATTCTTTTTTACCCAGAATTTCGCAGATGCGGGAGCGGCTGCACCAGCCCACATTGCATAGGCGGAGTTAGCATTTGTGCCAGAACCGTTCAGAGCGATATAGTTACTTCCACTACCAGCGTGGAGGTAGTCGTCTTCAATAGTGAAACCACCGATTTTACCGGAAGTAGCAGAAACCTTACCACGGATGTAGACGCTGCCATCATCGATATCGAGATAGAAATTTGCATTCTGAGGCATCCCGTCATCGTCGAACAGAATATTATCACGGCTGCGTCCAAGACTAATAAATGACGGATAAACAGTTGTGCCATCTACGGAGTACAGGTCACCTGTGCCTGCGGCAATACCATACATAGGGTCAATGAGAATCTTGCCGCCGTTGTCCTTTTGGAGAACAAACGTGGAGTTGTTCAACCATGCGCCGCTTGAGTCCACCTTGAACTGCATGACACCGTCGTCGGTCTCATTCTCAATAACAAGATTGTTGCCAACAATAAGCTTACCGCCGATAACCTCTGCGTTCACACCAAAGTACGTTCCAACCTCGTCGGACGCAAACAGACCAATAGCAAGCTTTGCGGTCGCCCAGTTATCGTCGGTCATAGCAATCATGCTATCTACAATGCGAAGCTGATACTTGGAATCACCTCCGACATGGATACCACTACCGTTGATAACAACACTCTGGTTCTTGGCGGCAATAATTGTATTGACTGCCGCATCCAATGAGCTCTTCATAAACTTCGAGACTGACGCAGCTTGATTTGCAGCCTGATTATACAAATACTTGTTGGCATCGAAGCTGCGGCTGGTAGAGTAGCTGGTCTCTACCATATCTTTCAATGTATTGACATAGTCTTTTCGCTTGAAACGATTTGAGAAGACAACCGAGAAATTGCTGTGCTTTTCAAAATCTAACTCAAACTCGATGATATATGGCGTGATTGTCTGCTTACCGCCGACGTTGAGATACACGCCCTTACCAAGCTCCAAGCGGTTTCGAAACGGTGCGAATTCTTGGGCAAATACGAAGTTTGCAGAGTCAACCGAAAATTCATATGTAGGTGTAGCCAAATCTGCAAGGACATCCAGCGCGTAGTCATACAGTTCCAACTGCACAGAGTATTTTTGGTAATCACTGACATTTGCTGTCAAATACATAGAGCCAGTGCCGCAGACAAACGAAATCTTGCTGCCTTCCCGTGTAGTTACCTCATCGATGGTCACATCTCTAATATCAGATGAAAAAGATGATAACGAACCGACAAGCGTGATTGTGCCGCTTGAAGCCTTTGTCGTATTGACAGTGATTGAACCTGCGTACAAACTCAGCACATACTGGTTGTCTGAACCAACCTCCAGTGTGCCACGAATAATATCGCCAGTGATATTGTGGCTTCCACTGAAAGCAAAGTTGCCACCAGAAAATACATACATTTTCTTTTGGAACTCGTTGGTCAAATCGACCTCAGAAATTGAAGAAGCATCTACGGAAACTCTTTCATTTACCAGTGAGTAGGAACTACCAGATACAGTCGTATCAACACTCGTGGCAACAAAAGTGTCTTCGGTAATATCCTGCTCAATAATGTACTTGCGCAAAATTGCGTACTCTTCTTCTGAAAAAAACTTACTGATAGATAGTTCGTTGACAACAGCTTGAATCTGCTCTGCATATGGCTTGATGTTCGCTTCAAGCGCAGCAATCTCATCTTCTTTTGCAGCAATCTCAGCCTTCTTCGCGGCAATTTTTTGATTGATTTCATCAAGCAACTTTTGCTGGTTAGCCTTACCGGTTGATGTGGTTTCCATTGCAAGCGCCTGAATCGTAATGCTTTGCTGTGCAGTAAGCGTATCCAGCTCGCCCTTCAAATCCGCGAGTGCAGCTTGCGTTGCAAGTAACGTGGAAGATGCGGATGCCTGTAACGCTACCAAGCCTTTGTAGTATGTTTGGCGATTGAGAACAGTACGTTGCCATGCCTCCCACTTTGCAGCAAGGACATCAGGAAGGTCACCGTTCGCAATGAAATAACTAAGGTCATAAATCCAGTTGGAGCCGATGGGGTTGACCTCTCGGATATCTACATCATCACTACCATACGGTCTGATTGCAGTAACCAATTCATCGGTAACCTCTTCGATATCAAGGCTCTCAACCAAATTATCAAAGTCCAGATAAATGGGGAGTGTCTCTAATTCGATATCGGCGTCATAGACATTGATACTGCGCTCATAAGGGTCAAACACGAACACACAGCGGAACTTGTCTTGGCAGTCGCCATACAGGAAGGACATAAGGTAATCGTCATACCCATCGAATGTACGATAGCGCTGGGCAACAGACGGAGCAACATAGCCCATATGCCAACCATCGGCAACCTCAAGGACTCTACCGATGATAGTGTCCGGGTCGTTATGGCTTGTCTGATTGAAGAACTTGAATGTACTACCGTCATCGCCGTCTTCAAGGAAGAATTTCTTTGTGTCGAGAACTTTTTCCAAAGAGTAGCACTGAACGTGTTTCACATCGGAAATACCATCAGCGCTTGTTGTCGGGTTCATAACAACGTAGATACCATAGTGTTCGGTGTAGATGACCTTATATCCAACAAGCTCGTCATAAATCCAGTTCTTCTCGCCATCAAGGATGGCAGGAACATCGAATGTCATTTCGCTTGGTTCTGCAAACTTGACGGACAGCTTTAGGTTATAGACACCGGGGATAACTCCAATAGTCTCCTCATGCATCGTCTTCAGGACGAGCGTAGGCGTTTCGGGCGTGCCGTTTTTATCAAACGCCAATTTGGAATAATCAAGATACAATCCGCAACACCTCCTTAAGGAAGAATAGGGGTACATTTGAAATCAAGGAGTACATACACATGGCAAAAATCGTTATCG
>ENA-UOJJ01001348-UOJJ01001348.1-human-gut-metagenome-genome-assembly--contig:-CS66-NODE-1348-length-36543-cov-19.201546_pt1 | contig 36543 bp, 30 predicted proteins | sample MGYA00242343_ERZ723890 | MGnify/ENA metagenome assembly ERZ723890
AACTGGAATTTATGCGCTCGGCTGCCCGCCGGTGCCGCGGTCGACATAGCGCGGCGCGTGGCGGAGCTTTCCGGTGTAAAACAGCGCGAGCACGACCGCCGCGGCGGCCGCCGACACCCCGGCCAGCAGCTGGCTGACGCGGATGCCCGTGCCGGTGATGTACAGGCTGTCGGTGCGCAGGCCCTCGATGAGCGCGCGGCCGATGCCGTACCACACGGCGTAGAGCAGGATGAGCTCGCCGTCAAACTTCCGCTCGTGCTTTCGGAACCAGAAGTGCAGCAGCAGAAAGCCCGCGAAGTTCCACAGGCTCTCGTACAGAAACGTCGGATGTACGTACACGGTCTCCCGGCCGGGGAGCGTGAGCCCCATGCGGGAGAAGGCGGTCGTCTCGCGGCCGAAGGCCTCGCGGTTGATGAAGTTGCCCCAGCGGCCGATGCACTGGCCGATGAGCAGGCCGGGCGCGCACACGTCCGCCATCGCGCCGAAGGGGATTTTCTTCTTCCGGCACCAGACGATGCCGGTCAGCAGCCCCGCGATGACGCCGCCGTAGATGGCGAGCCCGCCCTCCCAGATCTTGAGCGCGTCGATGGGGTGGGCGCGGTAGTCGCCCCACTGGAAGATGACATAGTACAGCCGCGCGCCGATGATGGCGATCGGGATCATCCAGATGAGAAAGTCGTAGAGCGTGTCCGGCCCGATGCCGCAGCGGCGGCAGTGCCGCGCGCAGTAAAGCATTGCGAGGATGAAGCCCACGGCGATGATCACGCCGTACCAGTAAAACGTGCGGCCGAAGAGCGTGAACGACGCGCTGGGGTCAATGCTCCAGTCGCCGAGCAGGGGAAAGCTGATGGCGGCGTCACGCATCATCGTCGGCATCGTCCTCGCCTCCTTTCGGGGCCACGACCGAGAGCGCCAGGCGCTCGGGCGCGAGCGTTTCGGTCAGCCACGCGGCGCACTCGGCCGCCGTGATGGCGCCCAGCAGCGGGAACGCGTCCATGTGCTCGTACCCGCCGAAGAGCCCCTCGGCCATGTCGACGCACAGATCGTCGAACCGGTCGAGCCCGCGCAGCCAGCCGCCGTATACGGCGCGGCGCGCCCGCTCGAAGGCCGGGCCGTCAAAGCCGTCACGCGCGATGCGCGCGACGGTCTCGCGCACGCGCGCGCACACGGCGTCGGGATCCTTGCTCTCGCCGCCGAGCACGGCCAGCGCGATCGGCCCGCAGTAGTCCGCGCTGCAGCCAAAGTCGTCGCCGAGCAGTCCCGCGCGGTAAAGATCGTTGTAAAACGCCGTCGCCTCACCGAAGGCGGCCTGCAGCGCGAGCTCCGCCGTGAGCGTCTGGCGCAGGCGGGCATCGCCCCTTTCCGCCGGGCGGAACTTTGCGCCCAGCAGCATCTGCGGCGCGGACACCGCCAGCTCCACGCGCATGCGGGCGCTCGCGGGCGTCATGTCCTCCGGCTCGCCGTGGTCGGCGGCCGGGACGGGGGCGTGCTCCGGCGGCAGGATCTCCGCCGCGATGGCGGCCACACGCTCGGGCGTGTCCTGACACACGGCGCACAGCACCATGTTCGACGGCGCGTAAAACGCGCGGTGGCAGGCATAGAGCGTCTCGGGCGTGATCTCCGCGATGCTCTCGACCGTGCCGGCCACGGCGTCGCGCGCCCCGTCGCGCGCCATCAGGCAGCGCATGAGGTTGCGCCACACGGCGCGGTCGGGGTCGTCCTCGCCCATGCGGATCTCCTGAGCGATGATGCCCTGCTCCTTGGCCACGCTCGCGTCCGTGAAGTACGGCGTCGAGACAAAGCGCAGCAGTGTGCGCAGGTTTTCCTCAAACCGGTCCGTGCAGGAAAAATAATAGGCCGTCATGTTCGTGGACGTGAAGGCGTTCGGGTCCGCGCCGTTTTCGCTCAGCGTCAGCAGCGCGTCCGACCCGTCGGGCATGTCAAAGAGCTTGTGCTCGAGATAGTGCGCCACACCGGCGGGCGTGTCCGTCCACGTGTCACCCACGCGGAAGCGCCGGTCGGCCCCGCCGTAGCAGGTGGCAAACACGGCGTAGCTGCGCTGAAAGTCGGGCTTGCAGAGCACGCGCACGCGCAGCCCGTTCGGCAGCGTCGTGGCCCAGACGTTTTCGGGTCGTTCATTCGTCATCGGCAGGTCCCTCCGTTCCCTTGAGCAGATACACACAGTCGCACACGACGCCGGCGGCAATGTCCGTCACGTCCGTGCGCGTGACCTCTTCCACGAGCGCGGCCATCTCGGCCGGGTCGATGTCCAGCCCCTGCACCGTGCGGTTGAGCCAGTACCACGCCAGCGCGTCGGGCGCGTCGGCCGTGGCGCGCAGGTCGCTGGCCACGCTGCGGATGGCGGCCTGAAGCTCACCGTCCGTAAAGTCGCCGGTGCGCACGGCGTCGAGCTGCGCCGTGATCTCGGCGAGTGCGCGCTCGTAGTTTTTCACGTCGATGCCGCTCGTCACGGTCAGCAGCCCCTTGTGCGTGCTCAGGCGCGAGCCGACGTAGTAGCACAGGCTGAGCTTCTCGCGCACGTTCAAAAAGAGCTTGGATGTCACGCAGCCGCCGTAGAGCGCGTTGAAGACAAACAGCGCCGGAATGTCCGGCTCGGCCATGCACGCGCCCAGCCGGTAGCCCACGGCAAGCTGTCCCTGCGCGACCGGGAGCGTCTCGGTCACGTAGCGCGGCTGCTCTTCAAGCGCATTCATGCGGATATCGGTGCCGATGTCCTCGTCGATCTCGCCGCGCGGCATCGTCGAGAGCACGTCTGTAAGGATGCGCGCAACGGCCTTGCCCTCGAGCGAGCCGCAGTAGAAAATTTCCACCGGGCTTGTTGCCAGCACGTCATGGTAGCGCATCGTGAGCTTGCGGTAGTGGATGCGCTCGGCGTCCGCATCCTCGCCGAGGCGGGGCACGGCGTAGTCCTCGCAGCAGCACATGTGGGCGTACAGGCGCTCGATGGCGTAGGCGCGCTTGTTGTTCATCCCGGCGCGGATGCGCTCGAGCAGCTTCTCGCGCTCGCTGTCGACAATGTCGGGCCGCAGCAGGCCGCCGCGCGTGTTCGGGTGCAGCAGCAGGTCGGCCACATCGGCCGCCAGCCGGGGAAACACGTCCTCGCCCACCGCGCCGTCGTCGGCAAACTCGGCCTCGAAGCCCACGGCCTGAATTTCGCCGAGCTTGCGCACGCTCGGTGTGATGCTCGCGCCGTAGAGGCTTTCGAGCTCGGCCGCGATCGTCTCCAGATCGGGCAGGCGCGTGCTGCCGCGCCGCAGCACATACGGCAGTACGGCCGTGCACGCCGCCGTAGAGCGCCGCAGCTGCGTCAGCAGGTTCACGCTCAGCCACGCGGTCTTGAACTTATCCGTGCGCAGGGCGGTCAGCCACACGCCGGGGAGAATTTCCGTGCGGATGCGTTCCATAAGATACGCTCCTTTCGCCTATGGTGTGTCCATATTTTTTGAATACTTTATTATATCACGCCTTACCTATCTTGGGAATAGGGTTTCGGGCGCTTTTTGCCGATGCCGCCGCCGTCGTAGGGCGCATTGTCCACGGTCACGCCGTCGGGCCGCAGGCGGATGGTGTGCAGCAGACCGGCCCCGTCGCGCCAGCGCACGGCCGCCTCCGGCCAGCCGGCCGGCAGGTGCGGCTCGGGGTAGAGCACGCCGGCGCGCAGGTGCAGCCCCAGCAGGTCCTCCGCCGTGATGCGCAGGTACCACCCGGCCGCGCCCGTGTACCACGTCCAACCGGCCGCGCCTGCGTTGTCCTCGCCGGCGATGTCGGCCGCGAGCACGAACGGCTCGCCCTCGTAGCGCATGGGGTCGTGCGCTGTGGGCAGCACGGCGTGCAGGATCTCCGCGCCCTCGGCCGTGCGGCCCGTGCGCAGCAGCGCCATGGCCAGCCACAGCGCGCCGTGGGTGTACTGCCCGCCGTTTTCGCGCAGGCCCGCGCCGTAGCTGCGCACGTAGCCCGTCTCGGGCGTGCGCCGCGTAATGGGCGGGGTGAACAGCCGCACCACGTTGTGCTCCCGGTCAAAGAGCTGCTCCACCGCGCTCGTGAGCGCGGTGTGCACGCGGCCGCGGTCGGCGTGCGTGTCGAGGGCGGCGAACGCCTGCGCGATCGCGTCGATGCGGCACTCGTTGCTCTCGGCCGAGCCGAGCGGCCGTCCGTCGTCGTAGTAGCCGCGCCGGTACCACGCGCCGTCCCACGCCTCCTCGGCCGCGCGCGTGCAGTGGTCGGCGGCGAGCGTGAGCTGTTCGGCCGCGTGCCCGCCCACGAGGGCGGCGAATTTCCGCGCCGTGACGGCGAAAAACCACGTCAGCCACACGCTCTCGCCCCGGCCATGTGCGCCCACGCGGTCAAAGGCGTCGTTCCAGTCGCCGGTGCCGATCAGCAGCAGCCCGTGCGTGCCCACGCCGCGCGCGAGCACGCGCATGAGCGCCCGGCGGCAGTGCTCGAGCACCGTGCCGGTCTCCGCGCTCACTTCGAGCGGCTGGTACCGGTCGTGCTCGTTTTCCTCCAGCTCCTCGCCCGCGAGGAAGGGGTACTCGGCGCTTAGAATTTCCGTGTCGCCGGTCTTTTCCACGTACTCGCACACCGCCCACGGCAGCCATAGCAGGTCGTCCGAGATGCGCGTGCGCACGCCGTGTTCGGTCCCTGCGCCCTCGTGCCACCAGTGGCACACGTCCCCGGCGGCGAACTGGTGTGCGCACGCGCGGCCGATCTGCTCGCGCGCAGGCGCGCTGTCGAGCAGCAGGAGGTTCACCGCGTCCTGCAGCTGGTCGCGGAAGCCGAACGCGCCGCCGTTCTGGTACAGGCTCGTGCGCGCGAGCAGCCGGCAGCACAGCGCCTGGTACGCCGCCCAGCCGCCGAGATAGCGGTTCATGTCCGCGTCCGGCGTCGTCATCCACAGGCGCGACACCGCACCCAGCCACCGCTCGCGCGTCGCGCGCAGCGCGTGCGCGGCCTCGTCCGGCTGCGTCAGGCGCAGGAGGTTTGCGCGCGTGTCGCACCCGCAGACGATCACGCCCTGCCGGTCGACGGTGCCCTCGAGCGCGAAGCAGGGGCTCAGCCCCGCGCCGGCGCGCGCGTCCATCTGCCCGCGCAGGAACGAGAACCGGTCGCACGTCCAGCCCGTGAGCGGCATGCCCGCCGCCGCACTAAAGAGTTCGGGCGCGTCCGCGCGCACGTTCTCGGCCGTGAGCAGACCGTCGGCGTATGCCGTCACCACGGCGGGGGCGTCCGCGTCGCGCCCGGCGCAGACGAGGTCGGTGTGCCACGTGATGCGCGCGTGCCCCGCGCACTCGATGAGCAGCACGCGCGCGTCCGCATCCTCGGGCACGAACGCCGTCACGCGCACGGACATGCCGTCCACGCTGCGCTCCCACGCCGCCCAGCCGAAGCCGTATTCCACCCGTACCTGCCCGTCGTCGTCAAAGAGCGACACTGCGCCCGCGCGCGATGCCATGCACAGCGTCTCCGTGCCGCGCAGCACCCACGGGTCGCACAGCCAGCGGTTGATGCGCCCGGTGTGCGCGTTGCGGTGCCACATGTGGCCCGTGCCCGCGTCGGTGGCGAGAAAGCCGAAGCGGCCGTTGGTCAGCACCTGGCTCCACGCGCGCGGCGGCAGCCCGGTGAAAGATACCGTGCCGTCATCGTCCCAGTGCACATCGGCCCCCGTGGGCAGATACCGCCGGTCGCCCGGCGGGGGCAGCAGCGGCAGCGTGCAGCGCGTGCGCGCCATGCCGGGGCGGATGGCCGCAGCCGCCGCTACGGCGGGGAAGGCCCCCTCCGGCACGAGGTGCACGCCGCCGGGCGCATCGAGCGTGTGCGCAAGGTCGAGCGCCGCGAGCCAGCCGCGCACCTTTCCGGCCGTCGGCTGCTGGTAGTCCCCGCCGTCGCCGCTGCGCAGCGCGAGGTCGCACCCCACGCCCAGCGCGCGCAGCAGCGCCCACTGCCGCAGCACGCCGCGCTCCGCCTCCGCGCACCACACCGGCAGGTCGCCCGAGATGCCCTGCGCCCAGAGCGCGGGGCGCGCCAGCTGCTCCGGCACGGCGTCCGCCGCCATGCTTGGGAACAGCAGGGGAGAGACCGCCGCCATGGCGTCATCGAGTTCCGCCCCCGTCATGCCGTACTGCGCCGCGAGCTCCTCCGGCAGCGCCGCCGCCATTGCAGGCGGCAGCACGAGCGCGCGCTGCGCCGCCGTGAACGCATCGTCCTCGCGCGCGCCCACGCCGAGCGCAAAGCGCACGCGCCACGGCGCGTCCGGCGCTGCGTGCACCGGCACCGTCAGCTCCACGCGCCCCGCGCGCAGCCACCCCGGCACCGGCCCCTCGGCCCGCCACGTGCCCGGCCGGTCGCACGCGGCGCACAGCCACGCCTCCGGCTTCTCGCCGCGGCCGAGGTGGCGCAGCAGCAGCGCGTTGCGCCGCAGCACGCTCTGAAAGCCCAGCCGTGCAAACGCCGGATGGTTGACATAATCCTCCCACGGCGCGAGCACGGCCTCAAACACGAACCGCACTGTGCCCTCGATCCCGCTCGGGGACGAGAGCGTCAGCGCGCGCACCTCGCCGTTGGCGCGGCTGGGTACGGTGAGCGTCTGCACGGCGGTCACGTCCCCGTGCCGGGTGGTGAACTGCGCTGCGCGCACCGTGAAGCGCCACTGCGCTCTCTCGGCCGTGCCCGGCAGTAGCGGGCCGGAGAAATGCTCCGTCTCCAGCCGCACGACCGGCCCGGCGGCGGGGTCTGAGCGCGGGGCGCGGCGGCAGACGCTCAGCGTGTGCCAGCGGGCGAAGCTCTGCCCGGCCTCCGATACGGCGAGGCAGTACGTGCCGTTCGAGAGCAGCGCGCAGCGCGGGGCCTCGGCGTCGATGCCCGTGCCCTCGGCCGCATAGTCCGGCAGGGCGCGGCGGCGCGTCTTTTCGGCCGGCTCCTCTGCCCGCCGCCGCAGCGCCGGCGCGCCCAGCGGCAGCCGCTCGGACAGCAAGGTCGCGTGCGCGCGCATGGCGGGGTCGGCGAAAAACCACCGCCGCACCTGGTCATTGCACAGCGCGTTGCACGCCGCCAGCAGGCTCATGCCCTGGTGGTGCGCCATCACGCAGCGCACGATCTGCCCGCCGCCGCCCGTGCGCGCGCGGGTGCAGTCGAGTGCGTCGAAAAATCCGTGCTGCCCCAGCAGTCCGAGCGCCGCGAGTTTGCGCAGGTTGCGCATCGCCGCGCGCGGCTCCACCGCCAGCGCGAGAAAGCTGCTGTACGGCGAGAGCACGAGCTCTTTGTCCATGCCCGGCTGCAGGGCCAGCGCCGCACAGCCGTGCGCCTTGTAGCGGTAGCTCAGCGTGCTGTCGAGCGCGAAGTACGCGCTCTCCGACACGCCCCACACCTGCCCCGGATGCACGCGCCGCCGCTGCACGTAGAGGCAGAACTTTGCGCTCTCCCACAGCAGGGAGTCGCGCACCGGCGGCAGAAACAGCTCCGGCATCAGGTACTCGAACATCGACCCCGACCACGACACGCAGCCGCGGTAGTGGTCCTTCTGCACCTGCGCGCGCGACAGGGCGCGCCAGTGCTCGCGCGGCACGTCGCCCCGCGCCACGGCGAAGTACGACGTCAGCCGTGCCTCGCTTGCCAGCAGGTCGTAGTAACTCTCCGACCACTTGCCGCTGCCGGTGTCGATGCCGATGTGCATCAGCCGCCGCTGCGGGTCGTAGAGCGGGCCAAAGTCCATGCCGTCGCAGAGTATCTGCGCCCGCGCCGCCAGCTCGTCCCGTCCCCAGCCGCGCAGGGCGTTTGCCGCCGTGAGCAGGGCGGCGGCGCAGTTGCCGCTGTCCACCGTGGACACATACAGCGGCGGCATCGGCCGCAGCGTGCACGTGTGGTACCAGTTGTAAAAATGCCCGTTCCAGCGGGGCAATTGCTCCATGGTCGTGAGCATCCGCTCCGCCAGCTCCAGCCCGCGTCCGTTGTCGATGCCCAGCGCGTGTGCGCCGAGGGCGGACACGAGCGCGAGCCCCATGTTCGTCGGCGACGTGCGGTGCGCCGTGCCGGTCGGCGGCTGGGACTGCACGTTGTCCGGCGGCAGATAGTGATCCTCGGCGGTACAGAACGTCTCAAAATACTGCCACGTCGCCTTCGCCCAGCCCAGCAGCTCGCGCTGCGCCGCGCGCGGCAGGGGCGCGGCACCAACCGTATTCGGCGCGCCGAGCGCTGCCAGCACGAAGGGACTGAGCACCCACACGATGCCGGCGGCCAGCCCCGTCGGGCTCGGCGTCAGGACGGCCGTGAGCAGGCCCAGCGCGCTCGCCGGCCAGAGCGCGCGCAGATACGCGCCCAGCCCGTCGCGTTTGCCGGAGCGCTGCGCCGCCGTCTGCCACTGCAGCAGGTTTTGGTGCGACACCAGCATGCGCCACAGCGCCGTCACGATGGCGGAGGTGTTGAGCACCGCCTCCCACGGCAGCAGGATCAGCCGCAGCACCGTCTGCGCCACGGCGCTGGCAAGCCCGTGCAGCACGTCGCTGTGATAGCGCACGCGCGTGTCCGCCGGGTGCACGATCGGCTGGCCGAGCGCGCGGATCAGCCCCTGCGCCAGCGCCAGCAGCGCCGCATACGCCGCCAGCCGCAGCCCCGGCCAGCGCAGCACGCAGCCGAGGAAGATGGAAATCCACGTCGCCGGGGCGACGAGCGACCGCCGCAGACTGTCCGCCAGCCGGAACCGGTCGATTGGGTGCAGCACCCGAGCGCGCCGCAAGAAGATCCACGGTGCGTTCTGCCAGTCGCCGCGGATCCAGCGGTGCGCCCGCGCACCCCAGGCCAGCGGGGCTGCGGGGAAGGTGTCCGTCAGCTCCACGTCGCCGAGAAAGCCGCCGTGCAGATATGCGCCCTCAAGCGCGTCGTGGCTCAGCACGCGCCCTTCGGGGATGACCCCGCCGCCGCAGCAGTCGAGCAGCGCGCGCGCGTCGATGATGCCTTTGCCCGGGAAGCCGCCGCGGTCAAAGCAGTCCATATATAATTCCCCGCACGCGCCGCCGTAGGGGTCGGCGCCGCCGGGCCCGGCGAACACGCGCGCCCAGTCGGTGGCGTTTGCGCTTTCCAGTTCGGTCGCCATGCGCGGGTGCAGCAGGCCGTAGCCGCGCGTGACCACGCCGCGCTGCGCGTCCACCACGGCGCGGTTGAGCGGGTGCAGCATCGCGCCCACGAGCGCGCGCGCCGCGCCGGGCGTCAGGCGCGTGTCGGCGTCGAGCGTCAGCAGGTACACCGTGCCGCTCAGGCCCGCCGCGTCCCCGGCCGCGCAGTGCATCGCGCCCGGCCGGTCGAGCACCAGCCGCGCCAGCTCCAGCAGTGCGCCGCGCTTGCGCTCCCACGCGCTCCATTTCCCGTCGGGTGTGGGCACCCGCTTGCGTGTGAAGAGATAAAACCGGCTGCCCCAGCGCGCGTTGAGCGACTCGATCTCCGCGCGCGCCGCGCGCAGGATGGCGGGGTCAATGGGCGCGTGCGCCATGTCCGCCTCCGGCAGATCGGCCAGCAGGCCGAACGTGAGCTGCCCGAGCGCGTCGCGGTTGCAGAGGTAGTATTCCTCCAGCCGCGCGCAGAGCGCATGCGCGTCGTCCGGGGAGGTGAGCAGCGCCGCGATCACGCACAGCGTCCGCCCCTCCGGCGGGATGCCCCGGCGCAGCGCCAGCCGCGGCACGAAGCGCGGCTTCGTCACGCGCAGCAGCACCGCGTCGAGCAGGCCCTTGACCACCTCCGACACCGGGATGAGCAGCAGCACTGCGCCGGACACGCTTTTGGTCGCAAAGCCCAGCAGCAGCGACAAAAACAGCGTCCCCACCACGACGGCCGCGATGTACCACCCGCCGTCGCGGCGACGTTCCGGCGCGCCGAGCACCTCGCGCAGCAAAAACCAGCCCACGTGCCGCCGCGCGCCCTCGCTGCTCTGCGCGCGCGCGAGCACGTCCTCGGCGATCTCGATCTCCGTCCGGCCCGTCCGCCGCGCCAGCCGCGCCGTGACCTGCCGGTAGTGGGCGCGCGTGGCCGCGTCCATCGCGGGGTAGACGCCCACCGGGTCGCGCGCGAGGATGCGCCCCACGCGGTCGCACCGCTCGGCGAGCATGCCCCACGCCGCCGTGCCGAGTGCGCGCAGGGAGGTGAAGAGCGCGGGCGCGGCCGCGCCGTCCCCGGCATAGCTCTCCGCCAGCGCGCACACCACGGCCGCCTGCAGCCCCGGCACGAGCAGGGCGAGCTCCGCCGTCTCGAGCGGCAGCACGTCCTGAAACCCCTCCAGATACGCCTCCGCCGCCTTGACCGTCAGCGCGCCTTCGCACGCGCGCAGCAGCCCCGCGCAGCACGCGCCCAATGCCGTCTGCCCGCCCACCGTGCGCACGCGCGCGTGCCGCAGGGCCGCCGTGGCATCACCCGCCGCGGCGCAGGCAAAGCTCCGGTTGTCGCGCAGCCACTGGCCGTTCGGCGTCTCGGGCGTGACGGCGCGCGCCATGCGCGCGAGCGCTTTTGCTGCGCACCGGATGCGCCCGGTGTCCGCGCGGCCCCGGCCGGTCACGGACAGGGCGCGGGCGTCGCACCCGCCCTGCGCGCGCAGGGCGGCAGTGTTGGTTTCGGCCATGAAGATCCCTCCAGAAACGGTTTGCAATACCGGAATTTTTCCCATCCGGCGGGAAATCTATGCGGTGACAAGAAAAAATACTTGACACCCGCGCGGCCTTGGCGTATACTACTCGTGCTGTAAAGGGAAAATGGTTTACAGCGAGGAGGGACCCCACCATGCCGGATGAGACCGTGTGGCGCACGATGCTGTTCGATTTTTACGGCGATCTGCTCACGGACAAGCAGCGGGAGTATTACGACCTCCATTATAATCAGGACCTCTCTCTGGCGGAGATCGCCGCCAGCAGCGGCATTTCGCGCCAGGGCGTGTGGGACAACATCCGCCGTGCGGACGCCGCGCTGCGCGATACGGAGGCCCGGCTCGGTCTGGTGCAGCGCTTCGCTGCGCAGCGCACGGCCGCGGCAGCGCTGGAGGATACGCTCACGAAGCTGCGCGATACCGTCGGCGGCGACGCCCGGCTGCTGGCCGAGCAGGCGCTGCGGCAGCTTCAGGATCTGAAAGGATAGATACCATGGCATTTGAATCCCTGTCGGACAAGCTGACCGAGGCGTTCAAACGCCTGCGCGGCAAGGGCCGGCTCACGGAGGCCGATGTAAAGGAGGCCATGCGTGAGGTCAAGCTCGCGCTGCTCGAGGCGGACGTGAACTTCAAGGTCGTCAAGGACTTTGTGCGCAAGGTGACCGAGCGCGCCACGGGCGCGGATGTGCTCGAGAGCCTCTCGCCCGCGCAGATGGTCATCAAGATCGTCAACGAGGAGCTCACCGCCCTCATGGGCAGCGAGAACCAGAAGCTGAACATCAGCTCCCAGTCGCCGAGCGTTGTCATGCTCGTCGGCCTGCAGGGCGCAGGCAAGACGACCAACGGCGCCAAGCTCGCCGGCCTCATGCGCAAGCAGGGCAAGCGCCCGCTGCTCGTCGCGTGCGACGTGTACCGTCCCGCGGCCATCCAGCAGCTCGAGACCGTCGGCCGCCAGCTCGACATTCCCGTGTTCCAGATGGGGCAGGGCGATCCGGTCGAGATCGCGAAGGCCGGCATCGAGCACGCGAAAAAGCACGGCAACGACCTGGTCTTTCTCGACACGGCCGGCCGCCTGCACATCGACGAGGCGCTCATGACCGAGCTGCAGAACATCAAGGCCGCCGTGAACCCCGCGGAGATCCTGCTCGTCATCGACGCGATGATCGGCCAGGACGCGGTCGCGACCGCGCAGGCCTTTGACGACGCGCTCGACATCACCGGCGTCATGCTCACAAAGCTCGACGGCGACGCCCGCGGCGGCGCCGCGCTGTCGATCAAGGCGCTGACCGGCAAACCCATCAAGTTTGCCGGCATCGGCGAGAAGCTCGACCAGATCGAGCCCTTCCACCCCGACCGCATGGCCAGCCGCATCCTCGGCATGGGCGATGTGCTCACGCTCATCGAAAAGGCCGAGCAGAACCTCGACCAGAAAAAGGCCGAGGAAATGGCCGAGCGTCTGCGGCAGAACCGCTTCACGCTCACGGATTATTACGACCAGCTCCAGCAGCTCAAGGGCATGGGTTCCCTGCAGGACATTGCCGGCATGATCCCCGGCATGGACGCGAAGGCCCTCTCGGGCGCGAACGTCGACGAGAAGGCCATGGGCCGCATCGAGGCGATCATCCAGTCCATGACCCCCGGCGAGCGCGACAACCCCGCCATCCTGAATTCCAGCCGCAAAAAGCGCATCGCGGCGGGTGCCGGCACGAGCGTGGTCGAGATCAACAAGCTGCTCAAGCAGTTCGAGCTCATGCAGCAGCTCGTGCGCCAGATGTCCGGCAACAGCAAGGCCATGAAGCGCATGAAGCGCGGCGGCCGCGGCGGCTTCGGCGGTCTGGGCAATCTGTTCGGCGGCGGCGGTGGCCGGCCGTACGGATTCTAAATCGGTTCCAAGCTCCCGCCGGGAGCTGGAGATACAGAGAACATTGATGGAGGTGAAGATACATGGTCAAGATCAGACTTCGCAGAATGGGCGCCAAGAAGGCCCCCTACTACCGCATCGTGGTGGCGGACTCCCGTTTCGCACGCGACGGCAGATGCATTGAGGAGATCGGCACGTACGATCCGCTGAGCGCGGACAAAAAGATCGTCGTCGACGCCGAGCGCGCCAACTACTGGCTCGCCAACGGTGCACAGCCGACGGATACCGTTCGTGTGCTGCTCAAGAAAGCCATCGCAGCGGAATAAGGAGAGACCCCAAAGATGAAAGAGCTTCTGACCTATATTGTGCAGAACCTCGTGGAAAAACCGGACGAGGTCTCTGTGACCGAGCGCGAGGCCAACGGCGAGACCGTGTTTGAAGTGCGCGTCGCCGACGGCGATATGGGCAAGGTCATCGGCCGTCAGGGCCGGATCGTCAAAGAGATCCGCATCCTGATGAAGGCCGTCGCCCAGAGAAAGGGCAAGAAAGTCTCCGTGGAGATCATGGATTGACGCAGGAAACGCGCTGCACCCGTGCAGTGCGTTTTTTGCACCCAACACCCAAAAAGGGGGACACAACGATGCAAAAACCGTATCTGGAAGCAGGAAAGATCGTCAACACGCACGGCGTGCGCGGCGAGGTGCGCATCCAGCCGTGGGCGGATGACGCGGCGTTCCTGCTCGGCTTCCGGACGTTTTATATCGACGGCGCGCCCGTACACGTCGCGCACAGCCGCGTGCACAAGGGCATGCTCGTCGTGAAGCTTCAGGGCGTGGACGATGTCAACGCCGCCATGACGCTCAAAAACCGCGTCGTGTCCATCGCGCGCGCGGACGTCACGCTGCCCGACGGGCAGTATTTCCAGCAGGATCTGCTCGGCATCGCCGTCGAGACCGACGCGGGCGAGACCCTTGGCACCCTGCGCGAGATCCTCGACCTGCCGCGCGGCAGCGTCTACGTCGTGCAGGGCGCGCGCGAGGTGCTCATCCCCGACCGGCCGGAGTTCGTGCGCAGCATCGACCCCGCCGCCGGGCGCATGGTCGTGCACCTGATCGAAGGGATGTGAGCGCGTGCGCATCGACATTCTCACCCTCTTTCCAGACACGATGCGCGCCATGCTTGGCGAGAGCATCCTCGGCCGGGCGCAGGCGCGCGGCCTGCTCGACATCCGCTGCCACCAGATCCGCGACTATACCGAAAACCGGCAAAAGCAGGTCGACGACTATCCCTACGGCGGCGGCTGGGGCCAGGTCATGATGGCGCAGCCGCTCAAGAGCTGCCTTGACGCCGCGCTCGCGGACAGCACCGTGCCCGTCGAGCGCCGCCGCGTCATCTACCTCTCCCCGCAGGGGCCGACGTTCACGCAGGCGAAGGCCCGCCAGCTCAAGGCCGACTATGACCAGCTCGTGCTCGTCTGCGGCCACTATGAAGGCGTGGATGAGCGCTTCATCGAGGCGTGCGTGGACGAGGAGCTCTCCATCGGCGACTTTGTGCTCACCGGCGGCGAGCTCGGCGCCATGGTCGTCACGGACTGCGTCTGCCGCATGGTGCCGGGCGTTCTGTCAGACACCGAGTGCTACACCGGTGAGAGCCATTGGGCCGGCCGGCTCGAGTACCCGCAGTATACCCGCCCCGAGACGTGGGAGGGCCGCACGGTGCCGGAGGTGCTGCGCGGCGGCAACCACGCCGAGATCGCCGCGTGGCGCACGCGCCAGAGTTTGGAGAGGACCCTGCTCAAGCGGCCGGACCTCTTTCAGGAAACACCGCCGACGCCGGACGAGCAGCGCCTGCTCGATAAGATCCGGCGCGACCGCAGCCGCCCGCAGCTGACAGAGCCGCCCATCTGCCGTGCAGCGACGGAGGACGACCTGCCGGCCATCCTTGCCATCGCGCAGCAGGCGCGCAACTACCTGCGCCGCCACCGCGTCGACCAGTGGCAGGGCGCGTACCCGAACGAGGAGACCTTCCGTGCCGACATCGCGGCCGGTACCTGCCACGTGCTCACGTATCAGGGCACGGTCGCCGCCATGTTCACGCTCACCTTCACGCCGGAGCCGGCCTACGATGCGCTCACGGACGGGCGCTGGCGCTCGGACCGTGACCACGCCGCCGTGCTGCACCGCAACGCCGTCAGCGCCGATTTTCGCGGCACCGGCATGGCCGACCTGCTCATGCAGGAGGTCGAGCGGCTCGCGCGCGAAAGCGGCGCGCACGCCGTCCGCGTCGATACGCACCGGCACAACGGCGCGCAGAAAAAGCTCCTCGAGCGCCACGGCTACCGCTTCTGCGGCAACATCCTCTGCGATGAGCCGGGACATGACCCGCGCCGTCAGGCGTTTGAAAAGCTGCTGAAGTGAGGGCCTGTGTATGAATCTGACGAATCTTGCGGACATCCGCGCGCTGCTCGCGCGGCACGATTTCCGCTTTTCCAAGTCCCTGGGGCAGAACTTTCTCACCGCCGCGTGGGTCCCGGCCGACATTGCCGACGCCTCCGGCGCGGACGAGCACACCGGCGTGCTCGAGGTCGGCCCCGGCATCGGCTGCCTGACCGAGCAGCTCGCGCAGCGCGCCGGGAAGGTCGTCTCCGTCGAGCTCGACGAGCGCCTGCGCCCCGTGCTGGCCGAGACGCTTGCAGGCTATGAAAACGTGGAGCTCGTCTTTGGCGACGTGCTCGCGCTCGACCTGCCGCAGCTGGTGGCCGAGCGTTTCCCTGGTCTGCGCCCCGTCGTGTGTGCGAACCTGCCGTATAACGTCACGTCGCCGCTGCTCACGGCGTTTCTCACCGCCGGGTGCTTCGACACCGTCACCGTCATGATCCAGCGCGAGGTCGCGCGCCGCCTGTGCGCCCGGCCCGGCACGGCGGATTACGGCGCGCTGACCGTGTTCGTGCAGTGGCACGCGGAGCCGGAGCTGCTGTTCGACGTGCCGCCGCACTGCTTTGTCCCCGCGCCGAAGGTCACGAGCACCGTCGTGCGCCTGCACGTGCGCAAAGCCCCGCCCGTCGCGGTGCAGGATGAAAAGCTGCTGTTCACCGTCGTGCGCGCGGCGTTCAATCAGCGGCGCAAGACGCTCATCAACGCGCTCTCGGCCGGTGTGCCCGGCTGCGACAAGGCGCGCGCCGCGGCGGCCGTCGCCGCCTGCGGGCTCGATGCGCGTGTGCGCGGCGAGACGCTCAGCCTCGCCCAGTTCGCCGCTTTGAGCGACGCGCTCGGCAGCGAAATCGGTTAACATAAGCGATGCAGGTTGACATAACGAAATCAAGCCAGGCCGTTCCGCGTCCGGAACGGCCTGGTTTTTGCGCTTTTGTCTTGGCGAAAAGTTTACATAATACAGAGAACCAACCGAATGGCGCGTGATGGAAAGGTATTTGCGCCGCAGGGGAGCCCGAGGGGGCAAGGCCCGCCTCGGATGAGATCATGCATCGCCGTAAGGCGATGCCTTCTCCTCGAGGAGAAGGTGCTGAGCGCAGCGAGGCGGATGAGGTGTTACCTGCCGCCACACACCATGGTAATTCCGTTTCTGCACCGCTCGGCCAGCGCCGCGGCGGATGAGGTGGAAAGGCCACGACCACCTCCAGCGCCGCCGGTGATGCACCGCACATCCGTCCCGCACCCTCGGCTCCCTTGTGTAAAGGGAGCTGGCAGCCGTGAGTCTGACTGAGGGATTGATACGTCAAAATTCGCCGCTGCATCCGGTATCTGCAACCCTTCCGTCACGGTGCAAAGCACTGTGCCGCCGGTGCCGCGCCCGTCCCCACGCATATCGCCCGCCCGCCCCGCATACGCTGGTAGCAAACCAGAACCGGGAGGGGAGCCTATGCCATACGAGGACAAGAAGGCCGCGCCGCAGCGCCGGCCGCACGCGATCACGCTCGACGAGCGCAGCCATCTGACCGTCACGGGTGTGGACGAGGTCGTGCGCTTTGACGACACGGAGGTGTCCATGCGCACGTCGCGCGGGATGCTCACCGTGCACGGCGAGGGGCTGCGCGTCGGCCGGCTTGCGATCGACACGGGGGAGCTGGCCATCGACGGCGCGTTTGACGCGCTCGACTACACGGAGGAGACGGCGTCCGGAGGCGGCTTCTGGTCGCGCCTGTTCGGCGGATGAGCCTGCACCCGCTCGCCCAGCTCGGGCAGCTGACGCTGGCACTGGGGCTCGGCGCGGCGCTCGGGCTGCTGTTCGACGTGCTGCGCGTGCCGCGCCGCCATGCGCGCCGGGCCTGTACCCGCGCGGTGCTCGACATCGTGCTCTGCCTGAGTGTGGGACTGGTCGTGTTCGCCTTCGGCATGGCGGCCGGCTCCGGGCAGGTGCGCCTGTTCATGTTCCTTGCCATCGCGGCCGGCTGGACGGGCTATTTTGCCTGGTGCAGCGGGCAGGTTTTGCCGCCGCTGGAGAAATTTGCACGCCGCTGCGCACAAAAAACGCGCAAAATCACGGCCCCCGGACGAAAAATCGCAAAAAAAGTTTGGATTTTTGCAAAAAAACGCTTCCAAAATCGCAGCAGATGTTTTAGAATAGACTGTATTACTGGAAGCAGATACGATCCGGGGGGAGGTTCTGCAGACTGTGAAATTCAAAAAGGCAAGCATCTTTACGAAACTGGTCATCGCGGCGCTGATGGTGTACGCGGTCATCAGTCTGTTCATGGTGCACCGGCAGACCCGCCAGCTTCAGGACCGCGCAGCGACGCTGCAGCAGCAGGTGTCCGAGATGACCCAGTCCAACGCCGAGCTGCAGTATCAGATCGACCACAGCGAGGACGACGACATGATCGAATCGGTCGCGCGCGAAAAGCTCGGTCTGGTCAAGCCCGGTGAAAAGATTTTTTACGACACGAGTGATTGAGCAAGGAGAAACGAACCGTATGCAGGTGGAAGTCGGAGCAGTTGTGGAGGGTACCGTCACCGGTATCACGAAGTTTGGCGCGTTTGTGAGCCTGCCGGACGGCAGGAGCGGTCTGGTGCACATATCCGAGATCGCCAACACCTACGTCAACGACGTCAACGAGTTTTTGAAGCTGGGTGACAAGGTGAAGGTGCGCGTGCTGGCCGTAACGCCGGATGGGAAGATCAATCTGTCCATCAAGAAGTCGGAGCCCGCGCCCGAGCGCCCGAACAACCGCTCGATGGGCGGCCGCCCGGGCGGCAACCGCCCGAATAACGGCGGCGCACCGCGTGCCGCGCGCCCGAACCGTCCGGCCCAGCCGGCGGGGCAGGTCAGCGGCCCGAGCGGGGACGCTGCGTTTGAAGACCGGCTCAAGCAGTTCATGCAGGAGTCGGACAGCCGCATGGCCGGCAACCGCCTCTATAGCGACCGCACGCGCGGCCGCCGCCGCGGCAGCGGCCGCGGCTGAGCGCCCAAACCGCATATCCGAGCAGCAAAAAGCTGCGGCCAATAGGCCGCAGCTTTTTTTCATGTTCCGCTGATGCTCAGCGGCCGCAGATATCTTATCCGAACAAAAAACAGAACCGACCACCGGCACGCACCGTTGGGCTCCGATTGCCCTCAGCCGCGCACGCCGACGCCGGTCCTGCAGCAATGGAAGCGCTTGCAGAAAGACAAGCATAAATACATAATGAGCATACTTCGTTGTGCTTGCCAAGAAATTCCGCCGAAAAGAAGGAGCTCAGAAATTTAGAAAATGCACCTGCCGCTTGTACGCCAGGTGCGAATGTAGTATCATCGTTTTGCAGGAATCGACTGGATTCCGCACAAATCGGCAGTTTCGTCATCTGCTCTTTCACGGGAGGAGTCAACCATGCAGGTCTACTTGAGTGAACACATCGCGCCGTCGGCGTATGCAAGGCTTGCGCGCCATTTCGAGATTGTGGACAATTTCGACCACCCCGAGCAGCTCGCTGCCATGATCATCCGCCGCGCGGTTGTGCCGCGCTCGGTCATCGCGCGCGCGCCGAACCTGAAGGTCATCGCCATGCATGGCGTCAGCCGCGACACGATCGACACCGAGGCCGCCGCCGAGTACGGCGTGCCGGTGCCGAATGTGCCGGGCCTCGGCGCACCGGCCGTCGCGGAGCTGGCCGTGGCGCAGCTGCTGGCGCTCAACCGGCAGCTGAAATTCGTCAACAACGGCCTGTGCGCCGGGCGCTTCGACCACTTCGGCGCGGAGGAGTTCGTCTGCCACGAGATGACCGGCCGCACGCTCGGCCTCGTCGGCACGGGCAACATTGCCCACCGCGTGGCGGATATCCTGCGCGCGGCCTTCGACGTGCGCGTCCTGTGCTGGAATCCGCGCCGCACGGCCGCCGAGTGCGCCGCCTGGGGCTATGAACAGGTCAACACCCTGCCGGAGCTCTTCCGCCGCTCGGACTTCGTGAACGTGAGCATCACGCTCTGCGATGCCACACGCGATCTCATCAACGCGCCGGTGTTCGCCGCGGCGAATCCGGACCTGCTGCTCGTCAACACCTCGCGCGGCGGCATCGTCAACGAGCACGATCTCTATGTCGCCCTCACCACGGGGCAGATCCGCGCCGCGGCGAGCGACGTGTTCGTGCACGAGCCCCCGGCGTGTGATGACCCACTCATCCATCTGGATAACTTCATCGCGACCTTCCACATCGGCGGCAGCACCTACGAGTCGCTCGAGCGTGTGAGCAACCGCGCCGTGGACTATGTGTTCGCGTACACCGGTGTGCCGGAGCAGAAGGAAGTCATAGGATCCTGACGGGGTCTCCCCGGTGTAAGGGCCGCGGCAGAAAGCCCCGGAGCATTGCTGCTCCGGGGTTGCCTACCGGTTTATCTGCCAATCGGCATTACTCGATAAAACCATTCCTTGAGCCAGTCGAACAGCTTGCTGTAACCCATCTGATCGTTCATCGTATATTCCTCCTTTCACAGATTTTTCTGCCGGGCCGGCCGGCTGTGTGTAAAAGCCCCGGAGCATTTCTGCTCCGGGGCGGCTGCAAACCAGATCAGTCGATCGGCATGGTCAGGGAGTTTGCGATCTCCTGCACGATTTCCTGTGCTTCGTACTCCTTGCAGATGCCGAGAATTTTCGCAGTCAGTTCCAGAGCGCCATACAACATAGTCCGTTTACCCCTTTCGTCAGATTTCCAATGCCGCCGCACACATTCGGCGACGCTGGATGGTTGATATTACCGGTTACAAGGCCATAGTACCCGAAAAACAGGCAAAACGCAATGGACAAATAACGAAGAATGTAACGTTTAGCTGAAATTCGCAACCGTTTGTCATTTTTCCCGTATCACCGGCGGCTGCAGCCGTTTTCTGTGCGCTTCGATGCTGCGGGCTGTGTAGGGCACGCGGGAAGCATCTGTTTTTCCGACAAAAAAATCCCGGAGCCGAAGCTCCGGGATTTTCCTATGCTGTTTTTACATGGCGAGCCAGTTCGGCAGCGCATCGGAGATCGCATCAACGATCGCCTTCGCCTTCTCTTCGCCGCACTTGCCGAGGATATCGGAAGCGATGCCAAGGCCAGTCTGAATAAGACCCATGTTACTTTACCCCTTTCATCAGATTTCCAACGCCGTCCCACACAATAGACGACATCGGATGGTTGGTATTGCCGGTTACAAGATGTATTATAGCAAAAAACGGTCAAAACGCAACGGACACATATATGCTATGTGTAACATTATGTAACGTTTTGAGTGAAATTGTTAAGAGCGGCAGCGCGGATTTGTTTTCAAATGCCATATTTGTTACATAGTCTGACATTTCGACACCGGTATGGGTAAAACTGCACTGGTTGTCGATTTTCATGGGTAGAATCGGCGTTATGGAAACCACTTTCCCACATTGCCAACAGAGTTTTCAACATAAATGCAGTGCAATTAACGAAGTTATGTTAACATTGAGCCGATTTCCGCCGCCTGCTCCGGCCTTCACTGCGGCTCTGCAGGTCGGGCACATGTGTCCGCTGCTGCCGCACATTTTCTGCCCGGCGGCCGCCGGCTGCGCGCGCAAAAAGCCCCGGGAGCGTTCGGCTCCCGGGGCGGATGGTGATGCAGTTTGCGTGCCGGCTCACTGGCCGATGAGCTGGCAGTAGCGCATGATGATGGCCGAGGCCTGCGCGCGCGTGGCGCTGCCCTGCGGGGCGAGGTAGGTCACGCCGTAGGATTCGATGCCGGAGATCAAGCCGTTGCCGACGGCCCAGTTCATGGCGGCGTAGGCCCAGTTGGCGACGCTGCCGGCGTCGGGGAACTGGCCCAGCGATGTGCCGCCGCCGGTAAACGCGGGCGCGTACTTGGCGGTGTAGCCATAGAGGATGACAGTCATCTGCTCGCGGGTGATGTCAACGTTCGGGGCGAACGTGGTCGCGCTCGTGCCGGCGACGATGTCGTTGGCGTAGGCCCAGGCGACGGCCTCGTAGAACCAGTCGCCGGGTGCAACGTCCGTGAACGGCAGGTAGTAGTTGCCGTAGTCGGCCGTGTCGCCGGAGAGGTTATAGAGGATCTGCACGATCTGGGCGCGCGAGCAGACCGCGTTCGGGGAGAACGTGCCCACGCCGGTGCCGACCATGAGGCTGCGGCGCACGCAGTAATCAATGCCCTCGTGCGACCAGTCGGCCGGGCCGGCCACGTCACGGAAGCCGTAGCTCGGGCAGCTCGGGCCGCCGGGGCAGACGGTGCTGCCGCCGGTGGGCGGGATGACCTCTTCCTTCGTCAGGCCGCAGATGGTGCAGGTGTAGGTGCGCACGCCGGGGGTGGTGGCGGTCGGCTCCGTGGTCACTTTGCCCGCGTCCCACTTGTGCGTGTGTGCGCCCGTGGCGGGGATGACCTCGGTCTTGACCTCGCCGCAGACGGTGCAGGTGTAGGTGCGCACGCCGGGGGCGGTCTCGGTCGGCTCGGTGGTCACCTTGCCGCTGTCCCACTTGTGGCCGAGCGCGTCGGTGGGGTTGCGCTTTTCGGTCGCGCCGCAGCCGCTGCAGGTGTAGAGATCATAGCCGCCTGCGGTGCACGTGGGTGCCACGGTCCTGGTGAACTGATAGTCGTGCGCACCCGTTGCGGGGATGGGGGCTGTCTTGGTCGCGCCGCAGACGGCGCAGGTGAACGTGCGCACGCCCGGCTCGTTCTCGGTCGGCTCCGTGGTCACGGTGCCGTTGTCCCAGGTGTGCTCGCCGGTGGCGGGGATCTCTTTTGTCGCGGTCACTTCGCCGCAGTTGTCACAGATGGTCTCGGTGCGGCCGGCCTCCCCGCAGGTGGCGGGCACGGTGTTCTCGTGCGTGCCGTAGCCCGTGTGCAGACATGCACCCTTGCTGCTGACGGTGTAGCCCTGCCACTTGCCGTCCGCATCAAACGTCCAGCCGTAGACCGGGTCGGGGTTGTAGTGGATGGTGACGATAGCGGGCTCGAAGCTGTGCTCGGCCGCGCCGGCGGGCTCGACCGTCGGGGGCGCGCCGTAGCAGCGCACGTCCCCCAGCGCGGTGCAGCCGGTGAACGCGTTGTGGCCGACGCGCGTCACGGTGCCGGGCAGCTTCATGTCTTTCAGCGCGGTGCAGCCCTGGAAGCAGCCGTCGGGGATGGCGGTCACGCCGGCGGGCAGCGTCACATCCGTCAGCGCGACGCAGCCGTTGAAGGCGGACGCGCCGAGCTCCGTCACCGTCGCGGGGATGGGCGCAGTGACGAGTGATTTGCAGCTTTCAAACGCGAGATCGCCGATGGCGGTCACGGTGCCGGCGTATTTGACGTTCAGCAGCTTCGTGCAGTCGGCAAAGCACTTGCCGGGCACGGCCGTGATGGCAGCGGGCAGGGTGGTGTTCGTGAGGCTGGTGCAGGAGTCGAACGCGCCGCGGCCGAGGCTCTGCAGCCCGTCGGGCAGCGTGATGGCGGTCAGCCCGTCGCCCGCGAGACCAAAGTCGCCGATCTCGGTCACACCCTTGGGGATGGACATACCCGTGAGCTTGGAGCACATGGCGATGCCGTAGCGGCCGATGCGCGTCACGCTGTCGGGCAGTGTGACCTGCGTGGCGGCCGGCAGGCAGAACAGAGCGTAGCTGCCCACGTTCGTGACGCCGTCTTTGATGACGACCTTTTTCAGCTCGCCCTCCAGCTTGAAGTTGCCGAAGCTCGTGAGCATACCCAGCGCTTCATAGTTCCACCACGGGGCGAGGTTGCCCTCGGGGAAGTTGAAGTCGGGCATCACTCCGGTGCCGGAGATGGTCAGCGTCTTGCCGCTGAGAACACCGGTGGAGACCTCCCAGTGCAGGCAGTTGTTCTCACCGAAGTCGCCCGAGGTGGCCGCGGTCGCAAAGCCGCTGAGAATGGCATCCGTGTCAAGATCCGGGATCTCAAACTCCTCCTTGAGCTGATCGATCTTCTCCTTGATGAGCTTCTCGGCGATCTCCTTTTTCAGATCGTCGAGTTTGCTGGCCGATGCGTTCACGGTCAGGCCGGAGAACAGTCCCACGACCAGAACCAGACACAGTGCCAGCGAGAGCACGCGTTTTTTCATCGTTTCTTCCTCCTTTGTTGTGATGCGTGTGTACAACCGTAATACCTGTCTGTCGTGAATATACCATATAAGCGGGAAAGTGTGCAATGGGGATTTCCAGAAAAAACGTTTTGAGCGTTACATTTTGTTGCATTTGTGTAAATAAAATGTGCATTTTTTCGCGCCCATGCGCGCACGACCCGTTGCAAAAGCGGGGCGCGTCCTGTATACTTGCTGTGTAGACATATTTCCCCGTATGTCCATTCCAGGAGGGAGGAACCATATGAAAAAACGAGTGTTGTCGCTGCTGCTGTGCTTTGTGCTCGCAGCCGGATTGCTGAGCGTGTGCGCCCCGCCGGCGCAGGCGGGCACGATCGCGGGTGCGTTTGAGCAGTTCATCAAACAGCCCGGCCAGATCAAAAAACTCTTCGGCAATGAGGTCGCCCATGGCGATTGCGGCCCCGCCGGGGATGAGGCCAGCGTACATTATAAAATTTACGAAGTCACGAACCCCACGGTCGTGCAGGACAACCCCTTCCTGCAGCAGATCTGGCAGATCCACGACTATCGCGAGGACGCGCAGTATTACGGCGTGTACATCTTCGGCGACGGCCCGATGGCGGACTACGCGGTCAAGGGTCAGAAAGCCCCGTGGATGGGCAACGTGGAGGTCACGGAGTATAACGACAAGGGGCAGAAGCTCGGCACGACCGTCGTGGAAAACCTCGGCGAGGACTATCTCGTCCTGGCCTACATCGCCGGTGCGACGGATGAGGAGTGGAACGGCCGCACGGAGCACTACACCGGTGTGACGAACGTCGGCAACTGCGCCTTCAAGGACTGCCAGTACCTCACGTGCATGTTCCTCAATGACGACATTACCACCATCGGCGATCATGCGTTTTATGCGGACGAGTACCTTTCGGCCATCAACATGCCGCGCGATCTTGAGCTCATCGATAAATACGCCTTCTACGGCTGCGACACGCTCACCTTCGTGCGCGCGGGTGCCTGCAGCCGCCTGCGCCGCATCGAGGACCATGCGTTCTACAGCTGCACCATGCTCGCCGAGCTGAGCCTGCCGAACGGCCTGACGTACATCGGCCCGTGGGCCTTTGCCTGGGACCGCATCCTCGGTCAGGAGGACACGACGCTCGGCCTGCCGTCGAGCCTGCAGACGATCGGCACGGGCGCGTTCGCGTTCGTCAACCACCACAAGAACCTCAACATTCCGGCCAACGTCACGAGCATTGGTGACTACGCGTTCATGTGCGATTATTATATGAACAACCTCACCTTCAGCCCCGGTGACAAGCCCCTCACCATCGGCGTGGCCGCGTTCTTCGGCGACAACCATATGAAGACCGTCGACCTCTCCAACCGCGTCGCGCAGATCGACAAGTGCGCCTTTGCCGGCTGCGAGATGCTCGAGGAAGCCTACTTCGGCGACAAGATCAACACGATCCAAGACCGTGCCTTCACGAGCCTGGATAATGCCATGAAGATCCTCGTCGAGGGCGTGCTCAACGGCATTCTCCGTCCGGACGATACTGACCAGAACGCCGATCAGGCCGGTGACATCAGCACGGCCTTCAATATGATCGCGAAGATCACGAAGCTCAAGCGCGCCGTCTTCAAAAACGACCCCGCCAAGAGCATCTACGGCGCGGCGGATTCCAACCGCTCCTTCCCGGATGACTGCGTGGTCTATTACACGCAGGACAGCCATACCTGGGCCGCTGAGCTCAAGGACGACGGCACGTGGCAGGGCTACAAGACCGGTCTCTGGCACGGCGATCACATCGCCCAGTTCGCCGACACGGTCGTCGCCCCCACCTGCACGGAGCAGGGCTATACGCACCACGTCTGCACGGTGAAGGGCTGCACCTATGCCCCCGTGGACGACACCTATGTCGCCGCCACCGACCACACCTGGGTCAAGACGCAGACGAACCCGCCCTCCTGCACCGCGCAGGGCACGGCGTTTTATAAATGCTCGGCCTGCGGCGCGACCCGCACCGAGAAGATCGCCGCGCTCGGCCATGACCTGAGCCGCTGCGACCTCGTCCCGGATGCCACGTGCACGCAGCCCGGCCGCGCCGTCGGCACCTGCGCGCGCTGCGGCGTGAAGATCGATGAGGTCATCCCCGCCAAGGGCCATGACTACAGCTATAAGTCCGCCTCCAGCACCGAGCCGACCTGCACCGAGTCCGGCCGCTACAAGGGCACCTGCCCGGTGTGCGGCAAGGATTATAACGACACCATCCCCGCTCTCGGCCACGACTGGGGCGAGTGGGTCACGACCATCGAACCGACGTATACGACCGTCGGCTACCGCTATCACCTCTGCGCCCGCTGCAACACGCGCGAGGGCGAGGACATCCCGAAGCTGCATACCCACACGTGGGATGCCGGTGTCGTGACGCAAAAGCCCACCGCGACGGAGCCCGGCGTCAAGACCTTTACCTGCACCATCTGCGGCGAGACCAAAACGGAGTCCATCCCCGCCACCGGCGTGCCGGATGTCTGCCCCGGCGGCCCGACCTGCCCGGGCTACGCCTTCCGCGACATGCCCGTGCCCACCGACTGGGCGCACGAGGGTCTGGATTACTGCATCTATCATGGCTATATTGCAGGCACTTCGGCCAGCACCGTCTCGCCGAACGGCGTGTGCACGCGCGCCCAGCTCGTGAGCATCCTCTACCGCGTGCAGGGCGAGCCCACGACCGTCAAAGGCTATGAGCTTTCGAAGCTCCGCGCCCCGTTTGATGACGTGCCGCGCGGCCAGTGGTATACCGACGCCATCTGGTGGGCGAAGCTCATGGGCGTCGTCGCCGGCACGAGCGCCACGACCTTTGACCCGGAAGGGGAGATCACGCGCGAGCAGCTCGCCGTCATCCTTTATAACTACACGAAACAGTTCGCGCCCGGCAGCCTCACGGCGACCGGCTCGCTCGCCGGCTTCCCGGATGCGGCCAGCGTCTCGTCCTGGGCGCGTACGGAGATGGCCTGGGCCGTCGGCAACGGCCTCATCTCCGGCACCGGCAGCGGCAGTGTTGCCTACCTCACCCCGCAGGGCAGCGCCACGCGCGCACAGGTCGCAGCCATCCTCATGCGCTTTGAGCAGGCCATGGCTTGAGCGCAGACCCCATCACGCACAAATCCCCGGAAGCAGTTTGCTTCCGGGGATTCCTTTTTTTCGTACAGTTTACATAACTTTATGCCAGACGGCGTATCGCAGAATTCTTAGAACTGAACCGGCGCTAGAGTTTACATAACGCTTATCCCTTGCGACCGCGCAGCATTGCCGCGATCGTCACGGCGCCATAGCCGCTCTGTTGCCAGAGATCGTCGGGCACGGTGCCGCCGTTGCGCAGGATGAGCGTGATCTGCCGCCGCGCCTCGCTGCGCGCGGCCTTTTCCGCCTTCTCCTGCGCAGCCGCGTCCTTCTCGGCCGCGTCCTTTTCGTCCTTGGCCTTCTTGTCGGCGGCAGCCCTGGCGTCGGCGAGGGCTCTGGCCTGCTGCTGCACCTTGCTGTCCGCGCGGGTGTAGTCCGCGTCGTCCATGTCGAGCAGCGCGGCGATCTGCGCCTTCGTCACGCCATCGCGGCTGTCGGCCGCGTCGAGCAGGCTGTCGATGGCACTCAGGCGCGTCCTGCGCTCGCCGCTGTAGCGCTCGTAGGCGAGCTGTGCCAGCTCCGGCAGCTTGCCTGCGAGCATCGCGCGGTAGTACCCGCCCGCCTGCTGAGAGGCCGCAACGGCCGCCGTCGAGGCCTGCCCGCCCGTCAGCGCGGCTGCCGTGCCGAGGGCGTTGGCCGCCGCGAGATCGGCCTGCCGTTCGTACTGCTGCCGGTAGGCGGCGTAGAGCTTGTCCGACGCCGGGTCGTAGTCAAATTCCTCACCGAGCAGCGCGTCGAGCATCCGGTCGATGCGGTCCCGCTGGGCGGTCGTGCCGCGCTCAGACAGCAGCGTCTCTGCCTCGCGGCGGTGCGTGCCGTCATAGTCCGGCACGTCCTCCACCGGCAGGTACTGCAGGTAGTCGTTCGTCTGCTCCTGATCGGCCATGCCCTCGCCGCGGATCTTCGCGTTGCGCTGCTGCTCGTAGATGGCGGCGGCCGCGTTGTCGCCGCGCTGGGCCGCCCGCTCCATGAGCGCGGCGTAGTCGGTGTCCTTGTCGTATTTATATTTTGTCGCCATAGGTTCTCCTTTCCTCAGTGCTGCGGTCCGGCGGCGGTCTCCGTGCGCGTGAGCGACAGCAGCCGCCACGCCCCCGTGCCCGTCAGCCGCAGGCGAAAGTGGTCGCACCGGCGCGGCAGCACCGGCAGGTTGACGGAGCGCTTCGCGCCCGCCGTCACGGCCGCGAGCGTGTGCCACTGTCCGTCGGAGTCATACTGCACCGCCGCCGTGATGCTTGCGCCCGCCTCCGCCTCCAGCCGCAGCTGCACGCGCAGCAGGCGCTTGCAGTCCGGGCTGCCGCTGACGAAGTCGCCCGTCTCGAGCAGACTCTGCATCTGTGCCGTGCTGCCGGTTCCGAAGCGCCAGACGCCGCTGGCGTCCTGCGCGTAGAGCGCGCCGCCGCGCCGGGCAAAGGCGCGCGCGTGAAAATCGTCCTCGCGGCTCCACAGGCCGCTGCGCGTGTCGTATACGAACAGGTGCCAGGCGTTTTTCTCGTCGCGCGCCGAGAGATACCAGCGTGTGCCGTCCGTGCCCGCCGCTCCGTCCGAGAGCGTGCGCCCGAGCGTGTCGCCGATGCGCGTCGGCCGTCCGCCCGCCGTGCGCGCCGGCCCGGCGGGGGAGAGATAGTAGAGCGTCTCCGCCGCCGTCACGAGCGTGCGGCCGGAGCCCTGCTCTGCACCGAGCGCGGCCGAGGCCACGAGCTGGAAGTTGTCCGGCCGCGTGCCGTACAGCCGCCAGAGCCCCTCCGGCTTGAGGAACACCACACCGCTGCCCGTCGCTGCGCAGCCGGAAAAATCGCCCGGCGCGCCGACGTCCACGCTCCACGCCGCCGTGGCGACGGCGCCGTTTTCGTCCGCCTCGTACCAGAACCAGCTCAGCGGGTCGCCCAGCTTTGTGCACCACACGGTGTCGTGCGCGCACGCCCAGAGCCGGTTGCCGTAGCTGCACGCGTGCTGCGCGTCGGGCAGCCGCCGCGTGATCGTCACGCCGCTGACCGTGCCCGCGCGCACGAACGTGTCCGGGTCGAAGATCAGCTTTGCGCCGTCGATGCCGCGCAGGATGTACGTGCCGTTATTGCGTGCGTCGCCGAAGCCGCTGAGCGTCACGGCATCGCCCACGCGAAAGCGCGTGCCCGCGCCGTCGGCCTGCAGCACGTTCGCGCGCCCGGCGTCGCTGGTGTCGTCGCTGCTGCCGAGCGTCACCGTGCCGGTCCAGCTCGGCTCGGCGCTGCCGAATGTGCCGTCCGCCGGCCGGAACCAGATCTTGTCCGGCCAGATGAGCACCGTGCCGCCGAGCTCGGCGAACACTTTCGCCGTGTCCGTGAGTGTGCAGCCCGGCACGGCCTCGCCGTTATGATACAGCGCCGTGCCCGCGCACCAGAGCAGCCCGTCCCCGGCCGCAAACAGGCCGTTCGGCTGCCCGGTGGACGGGTAGCTGAGCGTGCGGCCCGGCCGCGTCGCGAACAGGGGGTTGTCGGCCGCCGAGCCGTTGATCATTTCGTAAATGCCGCCCTCGGGGCAGGCCGGCCGGTGGTCGTAGCCGCCGAAGGCGGTCTGCACGTGCCGGACGGCGGCCATGCTCCGCGGGAATGTGGGTAGATGCATGCCTTGCCTCCTTACAGATCGAGCGGCTGCCCGTTGTGATACAGCGTGCCGCACAGGTCGATCTTACCGGCCGAGAGCTTCAGCTCCGGCACATCGCCGCGCGTCGCGGAGATCACTGCGCCGCTCTTGTGAAAGATGAGATATTTGCGCTCGAGGCTGTTCTCGCTGCCGATGTGCAGCGTGTCGGCCACGGTCGTGATGCCGTTGAGGTCGATCTTATCGGCCGAGAGCGTGACGCTGCTGCCGCCGTTGTTGATGGCGGCGACGATGGACGCCGCGTTCACGCCGTCGGCGTCGGCCACGAGCGCGATGCGCGCGCCCTGGTCGCTCACGGTCTGTTCGAGCGCGGCGACATTGCCCTCGGCCGACGTCAGGCGCACATTCAGGGCGTCGGCGTCAAGGCTCAGCTGCGCGATGTCGCCGTCGGCCCCGTCGATGCGCGCGTGGATCGGCGAGACGAGCCGCGAAAGCGCCACGGCGTTGAAGTTTTCCGCGCCGAGGTTTGCCAGCGTGTACTGCAGCGCCTCGAGCAGGCGCGGCACAGTCTCCTCGAGCGCTGCGAGCCGCTGCTCCACGGTCTCATGCCCGGTGCGCTCCGGCAGCGGAAAGTCCAGCGGGGAAAAGTCCGTCATGCGTCACCGTCCCCTCCGCCGCGCTGCGACACGTCCGCGCGCAGCACGGCAATGGCCCGCACGAGAAATTGCGGCAGCGGCGCGCCGAGCGCCCCGGCGTTTTCGATCACGCTGCCGAGTTCCGTCAGCAGGTACCACGCCGTCACGAGCGGGCACAGCAGCACGTCATACTGCACGCCCAGCCCCGGTACGCTGCCGAGCAGCGCCCGCAGCGCAAAGTCCAGCAGCGCCGCCACGAGCACGCCGGCCACGCTGCCGGCCTTGTGCCACAGCCCCTCGCGGGCGCGGCGGCTGCTCCACGTGCCCGCGTGCAGGGCCGCAGCGCTGCCGGTGGCGTAGTCGAGCACCATGGCCAGAAACCAGGCGGCCGCCAGCCAGCCTGTCCAGCACCAGAATGCCGTCAGCGCCGCGGCGGCCGCAGAAGCAGCCGCTTTGATCGTTGTGAGTCTGTCCATTTATGTCTCCTTTGCTTCGTCGATCATCCGCTGGCACACGATCATCGTGCGCAGCATATCCTCCGACAGGTCGAGCCTGCCGTCCGTGCCGCCTTGGAGTGCGCCGCGGTCGATGAGCCGCTGCGCCTCCTCCCGCGCCCAGCTTGGGACTTCTTCGATCGTGTTGTACCTGATCATGTCCTCATCGTCCTCCTCATCATTTTTGTGCATCTCTGCATAAACATCCTGGCGGAACCCGTCCATGGTGTAGCCCATGCCATAGGCATTCCACAGATATTCCGGGTCTGCGTGGTTGCTCGCCACGCCGCGCCGGTGCCCCTCCGCGTGGCCAATAATCACGCCATCCGCCAGCGGGTCAAGGCTATACATTTCGCAAAGCTGTGCAAACAGCTCCACGGCGGCATGGTACGTGCCCGTGATCTGCTCCGCGGACTCGGCATAGGGCATGCTCACGTCTGGCTCCGTCATTTCCACGCCGATGTGCGTGCTGTTTGCGCTGCCGCCGCAGTGCCATGCGATCATCTCCCACGGCAGCGTCTGGTATACCGTGCCGTCTGCCTGTACGAACGCATGTACGCAGACCGACTGCCCGCCCGGCTGGTACTGGTCAAAGTATCGCGCCAGCGCGGCGGCGCTCGGCTGCGGCGTTCCGATACTGTGCAGCATGATGCCCTGCGGGTACAGCGGGATTGCCGCCTGATAGCACTTGTTGTTTGTGGCAAGTGCTTCGATGATCTCCATCTGCTGCTACCTCCTTCATCTCCGCCTCATTATAAGATTTCCTCGTTCTTTGTCACCACAACGCCATCGCCCGTGCCTTGAGCAGAGAACACGATATAGCCAATGTTGCCATAGTCGGCGTAGCTGGCGTCGAGCACTATCTTGTAGTATTTGTCGCCAAGCTTTGTCACCGTGGCCATACCGGACAGCTTTGTGTACTCCTTGCAGAAATAACAGCCGCCCGTAGCGCCCGAAAAAGCACCTAAGCGCGCATGCCCGCTGCCTTCGAGCGTTGTGCCCTTGACATAGATGACATCAGACGGCTGCAATGCGATAGCGCCGGTACACCAGCAGGCCGCATCTGTGCCATAGAACGGCTTTGCCGAGGACGCATATGCGCCATTGCGATAGCCTTTTCCGTCCCATACGCCGCTCTTAGTGCTCGGGTCTACGGCTTCCGGCAGCACGTTGGTATAACCCGGCACATACACCGCCGCCGTGATGGTAATCTCAATATTTCCGCTAACGTCCGGTATGTTGATAACCCCGTCTGCGTAGTACAGCGCCGTCACCTCCGCGCCGCCCATCTTGACCACGACGGTCGCGCCATTGAGCACATAACCGTTGCTGGCAGTAATGGTCGCATAGTAAGTATCACCACCGGTTACGGTCGTTGCAGCGTTGCTGCTGGTGCAGCCCGTGAGGGTATTGGTCACAGTGTACTCCTGCGGCGGCACAACGACTTCTCCGGCGTCTCCGGAGATCATAGCCGCGCGAAAAGCGTTGATCTCTGCAGCTGTAATCCCATTGGCGACCGCCCACGCCACCACCTTCTCATTGTCATTCTCCCCGGTGTAGGTGTCCCGGAAGTATTTGATAAGCGGGTACCACCCATTTCCGTTGGTGACGTTGTAATTGCTGTTCCTGAACCGTTTCCCGTCCGCCTCGTCCGAAAATGCCGTCAACTCGTAGTCCTTATCCTTGTCGCTCTGAGATACACCCAGCAGCGAAAGCAGAAGATAAGCGACTGTTCCCGTCCGGTCTGAACCACTCATGCAGTGGAAATAGCACGGTTTGTTTGCGGCTACGCAAGCCATCACCTTTTTCAGGACTGCTACCGTCCGAGCTGAGGCTGTGCTGGTGCTGACTGCGTTGGCATAGAAATCCAACGGCTGGTGATAATACTCTACGCTGCTGCCAAGCGGGGATGCAGTAATGCCGCCAGTTTCGCCGTTGTTGCGCAGGTCAATGTCCGTTGCAACGCCGAGCCAGTCTACAATCGTTGCCTTGTCGGCGGCGGAAATACTACCAAAGTTGCCGCCTCTGAATATCTTCCCGTATTTCACGCGACCACCGGTACAAGCCCAGCCGCCGAGATCGCGGACGTTCCACACGCTGGGCGTGTAGATCATACGCACGCCGCCCTCGGGCACAATCTTGTAGGTTTTTCCGCCAAAAGCGAATGTACCGGCTTTCAGCGGCTCCATGTTGTAGATCACGCCGGCTCCGGAAACCGCGTCGCTTCTGGTCTTACCACCCTGTGCAACCGTGAGTGCGGTGTTTGCCGGAACTTTGATCTTCAACCCATCCGGTTCTTCCTTGCTGTAGGCCGTCGTAGCCGAGTAATACGGCGTGACCTTCGTAACGGAGTAATCGTCTGCGTTTTCAGTGTAGTCTACATTGGCAATAAACTCCGCCGCCGTCGCATTCATCTGGCGGTACTGGACAGTGTTTTCCAACTTATCGTCCACAATGGGGCTGCCAGCGATGCCGCGCACCGCGTTGCCCATCTGCGCGACTTTATACGTTTCCGCGCCACCTGTCTTTTCTCGAATGGCTACTGCAATGTCCTGCACAGACGCTTCTTCATACAGCTTCTTTGCCATCAGTAGCTCACCTCGCTCCCATCCGCGATCTCCACTGTCTTAGCCGCACTGCCGTCATAGGTGACGGTGGTGCTGCCGATCTTGATCGTCAGTGCGTTGGGATTTTTCAGCGCTGTGGGAACGGCAGCCTTCACGTATTCCACGGTCGCGGCCGCATTGGTGTCTGCGTCTGTCGGCGTTTTCACGCCGGTCAGCTTTGTGGGTGTGCCCTCATTCACGTCAGAAATATCAAGTGCAAAATTATTGCCATCTCTGGTCGGGGACAGGCCAACGCCGGTTCCAAGTGTTCCGTTCGCAGGGGATAGTGTCAAAAAGCCCTGAAACTGCGGCATATTAACACCAGCCGCATCGACATTCTTACGTGCTTGAAGTTTCTGCGCGCCGGTGAGTGTCTGCGCCGCGTCGTATCGCACCGCGCCAGTCCCCGCAGCCCTGCCATCTACATACGCCTTAGTCGCCGCGTCGTCATCCTCGGTCGGGGCAGCCACTTTCAGGCGGGCAAGCGGAACTGTATCGTCGACGCCAGCCGTGCCATGCGCAAGCTTTCCCGCGTCGTCCGCTGCTTTCGTAAAGTGGATATTTTCGCCAGTTCCGAACGACAGCCCGTCGCCCGAAAACAGCGCGCCCGTGACACGCAGGTTGCCGGTCAGTGTGCCGCCTGTCTTGTCGAGTTTTCCGTCCAGCGCCGCCTTGACGGCCTTGTTCTGCACGGGGTTTTCCGATGCTGCATCCAGCGCGGCATCCACGGTGGTCTTGTTTGCACCCGCCTCCACGCCGTCGAGCTTGGTCTTATCCGCAGCAGACATCAGGCCATTGGCGGACGTGGTAGCTACTGCCGTTCCGGCTTTGCCGTCCAGCGCTGCCTTGACCGCTTTGTTCTGCACGGGATTTGTACTGGTCGCGTCAAGCGTTGCGTCCACGATGGTCTTCGTTGCACCAGACTCGATGTTGCGCAGTTTGGTGTAATCCGACGCTGACATTAGGCCATCACGTGTGCCATTAGCTAGCTGCGTATGCCCTTGAAGTATCTCGAGGCTGCGCGCAATAATGCCGTTCTCCACGGCGTTTTTGGACTCGGTGTCCAGCGCGTCATCGACAGGGAAGATGGATTCTTTGGTGCGCAGCGCATAGGCTCCGTCCACGACCTGGATCAGCATCGTATCGTTCTGAGTGCTGACTGGCGGAAGAGTGCCGCGGCTGTCGATGTACTTCATGACCACCTTGTTCTGCACAGGGTTGGTAGATGTGTCAGACATGGCGTCGTCGACGATGGTCTTGGTCGCGCCGTCCTCCACGCCGTCGAGCTTTGCCTTGTCGGCTGCCGACATCAGGCCGTTGGCGGACGTGGTCGCCACTGCCGTACCGGCTTTCGTGTTCAGCGCCGCCGTCACGGTCTTGTTCATGATCGCTGCCGTGGACACCGGCGACAGCGTGTCGTCCACGTCCACATCCTTGGCGTGCGCCTCAACGGTGTCGAGCTTGCGCTTATCCGCCGCCGACATCAGGCCGTCGGATTTCTGCGTTGCGGCCGCTTTGTCCGCCTTCGCGTTCCAGGCTGCCATTTTTCCCGCCGTGATGCCGTCAAGCACCGCAAGATTTTTGTGCGTGTGCCGTGCCTTGGTGTTGGCGGCGATCTCTTTGACCAGCCCCGGCGTTGAGGCTGTGGCACCGTTCGTGCGCTGGTACCACTTGGCGTATTCGTCGAGCGCGGCGTTAAAGAGCATCATGCTGTCGGTGTAGTGCGCCGTCTCATGCGCGGCATAGTCGCACATGGCGATGACGTAGTACACGTACAGCCGGTCAAACGGTGCGGGCACGAGCAGCTTGGTGCTGCGGTCGGTGTCCGCGTCGTAGGTGATGCACTGTTCGGGCGCCGTGCCGAGGATGCGCGTCTGGATCATGCTCTCGCACTCGTTGAGCCACAGGAGCTTTGCCGTCTCGTCCCACGCGTTCGGGCAGATGGCGTCGATGCGCGTGAGCGCCTGCTGAAGCGTCGCCATGGTCAGAGCCCCAGCGCGCCGCTCTCGGCGGCAAAGCGGGCGGCCTCGCGCTCGATGAGTGCGCCGGTGCGCGCATCCTGCGCCTCACCCTGGGCGAGCACGAGCGCGAAGCGGCGCGGAATGGTCACGTCCTCGCCGCGCGGGATGCGCACGGTCTCGCCGTTGACGGTCACGACCTTGTCCTCCTTATAGCTGCCGTTGTCGCGGAACAGACGTACGGTCACGGGTTCGCTCAGCCAGGCCTCAGCGGCGGTGCGGTCGGTCTTTTTTCTGGTTGCCATAGTTGTTTCCTCCTTGTTGTAGGTGCGCCTCCCGCCGCGCGGGCGGGAGGCACGGGGTGGATTTCTTACTCGGTGTAGGTGCTGCAGGTCTCGATGCGGCGGATGGCGCTGTCGTCGAGACGCACGGCGACCTTCGTGGCCTTCCAGCCGACGCTCGCGCGCTGGTTGAGCGGGTCGCCCGTACCGGCGGAGCCGAGCTGCTTGACGATGTGCTCGAGGCCGCCGCCGGTGATCTCGGTCGTGCCGTAGCCGTCGGCGCCGAGCACGAGCGTGACGTACACGTCGCGGCCCTGCGCGCCGGCCTCACCGGGGTAGATGATGGCGTTGTCCTCGGCCGTGACGGCGGCGTCCACGGTCATGGAGTTCGCGGTGTTGGCCGTGACGGTCACGCATGCGTTGCCGATGAGCACCTGACGGCCGACGAGCGCGCCGGACTTGACCGTGCCGCCGTCGAACGAGAAGGTGGTCTTGCCGCTCACTGCGCCGTTCGTGAGCAGGGTGCGGCTGTCGCTGGCAAGATCCTCTGCGTGGAAGATCTTCGCCTCCGTGCTCTCGACGAAGCGGCAGCCCTCGATCTTGCCGATCTCGCCCTCGTACATGTGCTCGGTGTCCACGTACTGGTGCGGCGCCAGCCACTTCGGGTCGTTCATGAGGTCGTAGGCCACGTCGGGGTGGATGATGACCGGGAACGCGCCGTCGATGCGGCGGCAGTTGGCGTTTTTGAGCGCGCGCACGGCGCGGCGGATGCAGTCGACGGTCAGGTAGTTGTTGTCGGCCGCATTTGCATTGCCGCCCTGCAGCAGGTAGCGCGCGGACACGGACTCGTCGGCGTACTGCACGTTGTCGCCGCCGACGAGCACCTCGCGCGTGATGGTGTCGAGCGTGCGGCCGGCCTGCGCGCCGAGCAGCTTCGTGGCCATGGTGAGATTGTTGTCGATGGCGGTCAGCAGCAGCAGGTCGCTCATCTGGATGTAGCCGCCGTACTGGCGCACGGCCGCCTCAACGGTGGTCATGCTCAGGCTCTGGCCGTCGGGGGTCACGCCCTCGGTCAGGGCGGTCAGCGCCTTACCGAGCGGGGCGAAGCGGCGGAACTGGATCGTCTTGCCGCCGTTTGCGGGGATGGGGTGCTTCTGCGCGAACTGGTCGTGCACGAGCTCGGGCTCGGCCGCGTCGATGAGGTAGTCCGAGTAGAACGTCTTCATCTCCTCGGTCAGGCTCTGCTGGGTGGTCACCTGCGTGTTTGCGTCAAACAGGCGCAGGTCCATGCGGATGTTTTCCATACTCATGTCTCCTTTTTTCTCTGCTGTCCGCTTCCGGGGACAGCGCCGGGGCAGCGCCCGGCCGCTGCGCTGCCGTGGGTTCGGTCTCCTGCGCGGGGACGCGGCCGGTGTCCTCCGCAACGTGGCCGGGGTAGGCCGCGGCGAGCTGCCGCAGGCCCGTCACGGCCACGGTAAACGCCGCGCGCACATCGGCCCGGTCATCCGCTGCGATGGCTGCGTGTCCGGCGCAGAGCGTCCGCTGCACGCCCTGCGCGCCCAGCGCATCGAGCGCGCCCACCAGCGCACACACGAGCGCCGACGCCCCGGCGCACACGATGTCTCTGCCCGGGCAGAAGTCCGCGTGGCCGTCCGCGCGCAGCACGCACCGCCCGTCCCGGCGGATGTACGCGAAGCGGGTCACAGGCTCAGCTTCACGCGCTCGCCGCGCTCTGCGCGCGCAGCGAGCGCTGCGCGGTCGGCGCGGCTCATGCGCGACACGTCCGGCCGCACCACGATGCCGGCCCCGCCGCCGCCCAGGCCGTTTTCGGCCGGGCG
>ENA-UOJJ01001353-UOJJ01001353.1-human-gut-metagenome-genome-assembly--contig:-CS66-NODE-1353-length-36497-cov-5.034383_pt1 | contig 36497 bp, 32 predicted proteins | sample MGYA00242343_ERZ723890 | MGnify/ENA metagenome assembly ERZ723890
AGAGTATTCTCTACACGATCCGCACGGCCAGAGCTTACACCGGCAAGAACATGGTCGTCCGCTTTAACGGCATGTACCACGGCGGAACAGACTTCGTGCTGGGCGGCGTTCCCACCACGGACAGCGATTACCATGCAGTTAATTCCTACCGGGAGGGGGATGATTATTCGAAAGCCTGCTATACGACCGGAAGAGCAGCTCATGCGCTGAACGATACGTATCTGATTGATTTCAACGATCTGAAGCAGATGGAAGAGCTGTTTCGCTCGGATAATGATATCGCCTGTGTCATCATGGAGCCGGTGTGCCTGAATATTACCGGGTGCATGCCGGAGCCGGGATATCTGGAGGGTGTGAGAAAGCTCTGCGACGAATATGGTGTTCTCCTGGTATTCGATGAGACACTGACTGGATTCCGCATCGGTCTTCACGGAGCGCAGGGTTACTTCAATATTATGCCGGATATGGCCTCCTTCGCAAAAGCGGTCTGCGGCGGCGTTCCCGGCGCGGCGTTCTGCGGCAAGGAAGAGGTTATGAAGGTCCTGGATGACTGCACCTGCATCATCCCCGGAACGTACAATGGCAACAGCATCAGCGCCGCCTGCATGAAAGCGGTTCTCTCCGAACTGGGAAAGGACGACGGCGCGGCATATCAGAAGATCGAGAAGCTGGGAAATATGTTCAAAGAGGGCGTCCTGGACGCAGCGAAGAAGCACGATATTCCGATGCTGATGCAGGGATTTGCCGGAGCGCTCTTCCCTGTATTCACCGAGAAGAGTGTGATCCGCAACCATAAGGAAGCTCTGGCGTATTCCGATCTGGATAAGATGCACCGCTTTGGAGCTTTGATGAAGCAGAACGGCGTCATCGGAGATGACCGCTATTGCGTGAGCCTGGCGTTCACCGAGGACGATGTTATCCAGTCCATCGCAATCGCGGACAAGGTGCTTGGTATCCTGAAGGAAGACTAATACTTAGCATAAAGAAGGCGAGTCCATCTTTCGGAATTTATTAAACTCGGATCATTGAGATTTCTGGTACGTTTCGAGTGGAACCTCATCCAGAGCGCTCATCAGCTCGCAGATCTGATCTTCCGTAATGTGATCTACATGAAAACCGCCGCTGCAGCATACGATGCAACCGTAAGCTGCAGCGGCTTTTTCTGCCAGATAGCGGCAGATCGCCTCGTCCTTGTGCCCGGTTACGTTCAGCACGGAAGAAGTGGCACTGGTGTGTCCGTCCCCAGACAGGGAAGGCCGGGGAACCGCCAGCACAGTGCAGCCGATATGAGGTCGGCTTCCACCGGAAAGAAGGATCTGGCAGTCCTCCCCGACACGCAGGATATTTACATACAGCATTCCGCAGGAAAGCTCTTTCTGAAAAGTCATGATACCACGTCCCCCTTCCAGGCGACAAACTTATCATAAGAAAGTCCGAATTGCAGGAGCACTTTCCCAACCACATGGTGAATCTGATCCTCCAGTGTGGAAGCGCCGTTATAGAAGGTTAGCATCGGAGGAACAATAGCGCAGCCGTATTCCGCAGCCATGTTCAGGTTCTTAAGATGAATCCGACCGAGAGGCATCTCCCTTGGTACAAGAACTACTTTTCGGTTTTCCTTCAGACATACATCCGCTGCGCGCTGGATCAGATTTTCCGCATAGCCGGACACGATTCCGGCCAGTGTTTTCATGCTGCATGGCATAACAATCATGCCGTCCGTCATGTAGGAGCCGCTGGAAATCACAGCTGACAGATTGGTTTCTTTATATACATAGTCCGCCAGATCGTACAGATCCTGCAGCGGGATCCGGCTCTCCAGTTGCCAGGTCGTCAGTGCGCCCTGACTTACGACCAGGTGAATCTCGCAATCTTTCGTTGATCTTAACGCTTTCAGAAGATAATAACTCATCTCTACACCGGTCGCTCCGGTGACTCCTACAATGATTCGCATATCGAATTCCCCATCCTTTTGTACACGCTTATTCTGCGTACTTTCAGTATAGAAGCGTGTGTCGGGACAATCAATTCTGATTTTCCAGAGAAGTATTCGATTCGCGAATGAATCGCTGCGTAAGATAATTCCAGAAATTTTTCTCCTCTGGCCGGTAATGGCTGTTGTGGTTTCTTGCGAAGATCAGGCGGCTGGTACAGGTCTTTTTCAGTGGGATTTTTACAATTCCGGGTTGTCGGGAGCAGTCCACACTGTGATTCATCAGGATGGACACACCGAGATCGTTGGCAATCATATCCAGAATCGTATCAATCCGAACGCCTTTATATGTAATCTTCGGGGAAAATCCGCTTTCTCGGCAGAGATTTTTTACGCAGTTCAGAAGACCGGTTTTCTCGTCCAGCAACAGAAAAGATTCTTCTTTCAGTTCTTCAATTCCGATTTCACTTCTCTGGCTGAGTGGATGGCTGCAGGGAAGAATTGCTGCCAATGCATCAGTATCCATCGTAATGATATCCAGAGAAGTATCTTCATCATCCAGGAGTCTTGTGAAAATCAGGTCGCAGGAATGACTTTTCAGCTGCTCCTCCAGGAGCTTGTTTTCCGTCTCGGTCATGCGGATGGAGACATCAGGAAAGGCTTTCTGGAAATCCCGGAAAATGCCGGAGACCTTGTATTGAGACAGAACAGGAATGGCGCAGATGCGAAGCTCGCGGCTGCGGTCGTCCGCAAGTTCGCGCACCTGATGTTTCATATGTTCTTCCGTTTCGATTATCTTTTTCGCGTCCTCTCGGATCTGTTCCGCTGCTGGAGTGGGAACCAGGCTTCGCCGGGAGCGGTCGAACAGGCGAATTTCCAGTTCCTTCTCCAGAGATTGAATCTGCTTGGATACGGTGCTTTGCGTCGTGAAAAGCTGCTCAGCTGTCTCCGAACAGTTCCCCGTTTCTAGCAGATTCAGAAATATTTTCAGTCTATGTGTATCCATCCGGCGTCTCCTCCATGTATTCCATTTTCGAATAGTATATCATAAAAGCTGAATTGATTGAAGATCATTTCCGCGATTAAATAAAGGTATATAATAACGGAAACGAAAGGAAAATACCATGAGCAAAAACAAAGTAAATGATCTGCGTTCCGCGCTGGAACTGTTGAGGCAGATTCCCGGTCAACTGGTACAGACTGATGTGGAGGTGGACCCGGAAGCGGAGCTTTCCGGTGTATACCGCCATGTGGGAGCCGGAGGCACAGTGGAGCGGCCGACAAGAAAAGGTCCAGCCATGATCTTCAACAATATCAAGGGACATCCCGGCGCCAGAGTGGCCATCGGCCTTCTCGCAAGTCGGGAGCGTGTCGGTTATCTGCTGGACTGTGATCCGAAGCGCCTGGGATTTATATTGAAGGAATCGGTGACACATCCGCTGCCGCCGGTTGTGATTCCCAATGAAAAAGCAAAGTGTCAGGAGGTCGTGTATCGTGCTTCCGATCCGGATTTTGACGTAAGAAAGCTTCTTCCGGCGCCGACTAATACCCCGGAGGATGCAGGACCTTACATCACGATGGGCATGTGCTATGCGAGCAATCCGGAGACCGGAGAATCCGATGTGACGATTCATCGGATGTGCCTGCAGTCCAGAGACGAGATATCGATCTTCCTGCAGCCGGGAGCGCGCCACATCGGATATTTCCGTGAGCTCGCTGAGGCGAGAGGAGAGGCCCTTCCTATTTCTGTCAGCATCGGTGTTGATCCGGCGATCTCGATTGCATCCTGTTTTGAGCCGCCGACAACGCCGCTGGGTTACGATGAACTGCAGGCGGCAGGAGCGCTTCGCGGAGAGCCGGTCGAGCTGGTACAGTGCCTGACGATCAACGAAAGGGCCATCGCGAATGCCGAGTATGTCATCGAAGGCGAGATCCTTCCGCATGTGCGCGTTGCGGAAGATCAGAACACGCACACCGGCAAGGCCATGCCGGAATTCCCCGGCTATACCGGTCCCGCCAACCCGGAGCTTCCGATTATCAAGGTAAAGGCGATCACCACACGCAGAAATCCGATCATGCAGACCTGCATCGGACCCTCTGAGGAGCATGTCTCCATGGCAGGAATCCCGACGGAGGCGAGTATTCTCGTCCTGTTGGAGAAGATGTATCCCGGCAAAATCCGCAATGTATACTGCGCATCCTCCGGTGGCGGGAAGTACATTGCCGTCATCCAGTTCCAGAAGAAAGTTCCTTCGGATGAGGGGCGGCAGCGTCAGGCGGCGCTCCTGGCCTTTGCCTCATTCGCAGAGCTGAAGCATGTATTCCTTGTGGATGAAGATGTAGACTGCTTCGATATGGAGGATGTTCTCTGGGCGATGACGACCCGCTTTCAGGCGGATCGCGACCTGATTCTGATTCCCGGTGTGCAGTGCCATCCGCTGGACCCTTCCAACCAGCCGGAGTATTCGCCGCTGATTCGTGCGAAGGGCAATGCCTGCAAGGCGATCTTCGACTGCACGGTCCCCTGGGATCAGAAGGATCGCTTCGTACGCGCAAAGTTTAAAGAGGTAGATCCGAAGCACTGGCTTCCGGATTTGTTCTAAAATTTATGATGTTTTTGGGCTGCTGTCGCCGCTGGATCTGTTCTTCTTCAGATCCGGCGGCGATTCTTGCTTGATTCCAGGAATGAAATCGGCTATGATAAAGTTGTTCGAAATCGAAAGGATAACGAACAGAATATGGAGGCGAATTCATAAAATGATAGCAAATTATCATACGCATACCACGCGCTGCCATCACGCGGAAGGTGAAGACCGGCAGTATGTGGAGACAGCCATAGAGCGGGGCTTAAAGATCCTCGGTTTCTCGGATCATACGCCTTATTATTACGACGGGGACTACGTCTCAGGAGTGCGTATGCTCCCGGAAGAAGTTGAAGGATATGTGGAATCCATTCAGAGGCTGAAGGATGAATACAAATCCCAGATTGAGATCAAACTGGGATTTGAGACGGAATACTATCCGAAATATTTCGAAAAGCTGCTGCAGCTCTATGCGCAGTACCCGGTTGATTATATCATCCTCGGTCAGCATTTCCTGAACAACGAAGTGGGAGAGATCTATACCGGACGTCCGGAAGCTTCTGCCGACCGCATCGATCGCTATGCTGATCAGGTCATTAAAGCAATCCATACCGGGTGCTTCACCTACCTGGCGCACCCGGATCTGTGCCTGTATGAAGGGGATTCGCAGCGTTACCGGAACGCCATGAAGCGAATCTGCCTGGCAGCGAAGGAGGCGGGGCTCCCGTTGGAGATCAATCTTCTGGGAATGCGCACGAACCGGCATTATCCGAAGAAGGACGTCTTCCGCATTGCGGCGGACTGCGACTGTACCATTGTCCTGGGAAGCGATGCGCACCGCCCGGAGGACGTCACCGATCCGACGTCGGAACAGACGGCGAGAGGCTGGGTCGATGAGCTAGGGCTTACACTGGTGGAGACCGTGCCGCTTCATTCACCGATAAAACATTAGACGATATAAAGTGGATGAATGGCGCGGTGAAAATGAAAAAAAGCACATGACAGGAAAAATCATAAAACATAAAAAGGAGAGACAGTATGAAACACGAAACCGTAAGTGAACGCTTTTTAAGGTATGTATCTGTAGATACACAGTCCGATGAGAATTCGAATACCTTTCCCAGCACAGAGAAGCAGAAGAATCTGGGACGGATGCTCTATGAGGAGCTGAAGGCCATGGGTGCTTCGGACGCTGTGTTCGATGAGAACTACGACTATGTCTATGCGAAGATTCCGGGAAGAGCAGGAGAGAAGACACTGGGCTTTATTGCACATATGGATACTTCGCCGGACGCTTCCGGAACGGATATCAAGGCGCGCGTAGTGGAGAACTATGATGGCGGAGATATTCTGCTGAATCCGGAGAGGAATATTGTCATGAGCCCGAAGACCTATCCGGAGATGCTGGCGTATAAGGGACAATCTCTGATCGTCACGGACGGAACCACACTGTTGGGAGCCGATGATAAGGCCGGAGTTGCGGAGATTATGGCAATGGCGGCCTGGCTGCTGTCGCATCCGGAGGAGGAGCACGCGCCGATCGCGATTGCTTTTACGCCGGATGAAGAAGTCGGCGGCGGAGTGGATCACTTTGATCTGAAGCAGTTCGGCGCAGATTTTGCCTATACGGTAGACGGAGGCGGAATTGGTGAGCTGGAATACGAGAACTTCAACGCGGCTTCCGCGAAGGCGGTGATCCACGGAATCAATGTACATCCCGGCGATGCCAAGGATAAGATGAAGAATGCTTCTCTGATTGCGATGGAGTTCAACGCTATGCTTCCTGCCGATCAGCGCCCGGATTGCACGGAAGGCTATGAAGGATTCTTCCACCTGACAGAAATGAAGGGCGAAGTGGAGCACGCAGAGCTTTCTTATATTATCCGTGATCACGATGCGTTGAAGTTCGCAGAGAAGAAAAAGACCATCCAGGATGCAGCGGATGCGATCAATGCAAAATATGGGGAAAACACCATCGAGCTTGCGGTAGCAGATTCCTATTACAATATGAAGGGTCAGATCGCGCCGGATTATCTGTTTCTGATCGACGAGGCCTGCGAAGCTATGAAGGAGCTCGGTGTGGAGCCGAAGGTACAGCCCATCCGTGGCGGCACAGACGGCGCACGCCTGTCCTTTATGGGACTTCCTTGTCCGAATCTGTGCACCGGCGGTCACAATTATCATGGACGATTCGAGTATTGCTGCATCGAATCCATGGAGAGTATTGAGAAATTGCTGGTGAAGCTGGCGTCAAACCGTCATGAATAGCGGAATGCAGCGAAAACGAAAGAAATTTTTGGAAAGAGAGTAAAAATGCTGAAAATTGAACATCTTACCAAGATCTATGGGAATAAAAAAGCAGTAGATGATCTTTCTCTGCATATCGCACCTGGAGAAATCTACGGCTTTATCGGTCATAACGGCGCCGGAAAGACAACCACCATCAAGGCCTGCACAGGAATCCTTCCCTTTGAGCAGGGAGAGATTCGGATCGGCGGAAGTTCCATCCGTGAAGATCCGCTGACATGTAAGAAGCAGCTGGCATATATTCCGGATAATCCGGACTTATATGATTTTATGAGCGGAATCCGGTATTTAAATTTTGTGGCGGATATCTTTGGCGTGAGTGAAGCTGACCGCAGCGAACGGATCCGTTATTATGCAGGGATTTTCTCTTTGACAGATTCCCTGGCGCAGCCGATCTCTGCGTATTCTCACGGAATGAAACAAAAGCTTGCAATCATCTCCGCATGGATTCATCAGCCTCGTCTGATTATCATGGATGAGCCCTTTGTCGGTCTGGACCCGAAAGCCTCTCATCAGCTTAAAGAAATGATGCGCGAGGCCTGCAATCAGGGAAGTGCAATCTTCTTCTCCACGCATGTACTGGAGGTGGCTGAGAAAATCTGCGATAAAGTTGCGATTATTAAGGAAGGACAGTTGATTCGTTCCGGTACAATGGCGGAAGTAAAAGGTGATACTTCTCTGGAGAATGTATTCCTGGAACTGGAGGGAGAGGATGATTAAAGTACTGTTTCGCAAGCAGATGCTGGAGCTGAATCGGAGTTTCTTTCAGAATAAAAAGGATGGGAAGGCACGCTCGCATGGAAAAGTAATTCTGTCGATTCTTGGCTTTGCTATTTTGATGATCATTGTTCTGGGAGGAATGTTCGCTCTGATGAGCATGGGACTGGTTTCGCTGTTCGATGCAGGAGTTGGCTGGCTGTATTTTACAATCATGTCAATTCTTGCGATTCTTCTCGGAACGTTTGGCAGTGTGTTCAATACGTATGCCAGTCTGTATCAGGCGAAGGATAACGATTTTCTACTTTCGCTTCCGATCCCGGTGAGGGATATTCTGATTGTGCGCCTGAGCGGAGTCTTTGTGATGGGGCTGATGTACAGCGCAGTCGTAATGGTTCCTGCTGTGCTGGTTTATATCTTTATGGTTTCGCCTGGTCTGGCCGGTGTGATCGGTTCAGTGATCCTTATGCTTATGATTTCGATCTTTGTACTTGTTCTTTCCTGTATTCTTGGATGGGCGGTAGCAAAGGTCAGCCATAAGCTAAAGAATCGTGGAGTTATTAGTACCATATGCTCGTTGGCATTTTTGGGTTTGTATTACTATTTCTACTTTCAGGCGGCGGATGCGCTGGAATCACTGCTGATGAATGCAATCGTGATCGGAGAGAAGATCCGCGGAGCTGCCTATCCACTGTATGTCATGGGAATGGCCGGAACCGGAGACGTTTCGTCCCTTGTGATTCTGTCTGCGTTTGTACTGATTCTTCTTGTGGTTACATGCTATGTTCTTTTAAAAAGTTTCCTGCAGATTGCAACGGGAACATCAGAGACAGCGAAAGTAAAGTATAAAGAAAAGAAAGTAAAAAAGAACAGCGTGCAGGGAGCGTTGTTCTCCAAAGAGCTGCATCGTTATCTGTCCAGTTCCGCATATATGCTGAACTGTTCGCTGGGAAGTCTGATGTTGATTCTGATGGCTGGCGTATTGCTTTTTAAGGGGCAGATGGTAATGGACATTCTGACACAGTATGATGCATCGGAAGTTGCTGTACCGGTTGGGTGCGCGCTGATCTGCGCGATTGTTGCGATGAATGATATTGCTGCTTCCGCAATATCTCTGGAAGGAACAGCGAAATGGATTCTCCCTTCTCTTCCGGTAACCTCCTGGCAGATTTTGCAGGCAAAGCTGAGACTTCACATTGCACTGACAATGGTGCCTTCCCTGCTGTGCTCTCTGGCTGCGGAAATTGTATTCCGTCCGTCATGGTTCGGCGGAATCTGCCTTTTTGCGATTCCGATGGTATTTACTGTACTCACAGCGGCAGTTGACCTGATGCTGAATCTGCGGTGGCCGAATTTTTCCTGGACGCGAGAAACTGCAGTAGTAAAACAGGGGGCTGCTCCCATGCTGGCGCTCCTGATTAATCTTGCTTATGTTCTGGTTTTTGCAGGAATGTATCTTTTCCTGTGGAAAATGGAAGATCCATATCCGTATCTTGCCATCTGTCTTGCGGTAACGGCAGCGCTGACAGTTGCTGCATTGTACTGGCTGAAGAAAAAAGGTACCAGACGCCTGGAAGAATTGTAGGAGATTTTAATGGTAAATATAATTGAGATTTCAAATCTGAATCTGCCAGAACTTGCCGTGTATGCGGAACTCTCGGAAGGACAGCTGTTAAACCGGCACGAACCGGAGAAGGGGCTTTTCATTGCGGAAAGCCCCAAGGTTGTTCTGAGGGCGCTCGATGCCGGTTACGAACCGGTCTCTCTTCTGGTGGAGAATCGTCTCCTCACCGCGGAGGATGAGACCTGGGAAATCCTGCAAAAGTGCGGAGATATCCCGGTGTATACCGCAGAATTCGATGTTCTGACGCAGATTACCGGCTTTAAGCTGACGCGCGGGATGCTCTGCGCGATGCACCGGAAGCCGCTTCCCTCACCGGAAGAAATCTGTCGAAGCACCAGCCGTATCGCCATATTAGAGGATGTGATGAACCCGACGAACGTGGGAGCGATCTTTCGCTCCGCCGCTGCGCTTCACATGGACGCGGTGCTGCTGACGCCGTTTTGCAGCAATCCGCTGTATCGCCGCGCAATCCGTGTCAGCATGGGAAATGTATTCCTCATCCCATGGACTTTTCTGGATGAAAAATATGTGTCCTGGAAGGAGAACGGAGTAGAATATCTTCGCAGCCTCGGCTTTGCGACGGCTTCCATGGCTATCAGTGATGATTCCGTATCTATTTCCGATCTGGCATTGAAGCGGGAAGAAAAGCTCGCGATTATTCTTGGCACAGAAGGCGACGGCTTGTCTGAAAAGACAATCGCGGACAGTGATTACACGGTGAAAATCCCCATGTCCCCCGGCGTGGATTCCCTGAACGTGGCCGCCGCCAGCGCTGTTGCTTTCTGGGAGCTGACGAGAGAATAACCATTTTGGCTATAAATAAATCTGTTAAGAATAAGTAAAAACACTGAATAAACAGAAAATAAGAAAAAATTAATAATTTACGCGCAAATCTTAAGAAAAATTAAAATAAAAGCCATGGAATAAACACAATGTTTTTCGTATACTATTATCCGGCATCATTAAAAAGTGAGGGGAAAGTGTATGGATACATGCATTCGATATTTAAATTTTGCGATTTTACTGCTGTTTACGCTATGCTACAGCTATCAGGCTGTTTTTGTTCTGATCCGCTGGTTTGGAAAAAAGAAGAAGTACCAGGCGAAGACACAACATCGGTATGCAGTGATTATTTCTGCAAGAAATGAGCGAGCTGTGATCGGCGGCCTTCTGGACAGCATTCACCGGCAGAATTACCCGTCGGAGCTGGTGGATATCTATGTTGTGGCAGATAACTGCACCGACGATACGGCGGCTGTCGCGAGAGCGCACGGAGCTGTCGTGTACGAGCGATTCAATCATGTACAGATCGGCAAGGGATATGCGCTGAATTATCTGTTCCGCTGTATCGAGGAGCGTGTTGGCCTGGATACTTACGACGGTTTCCTTGTCTTTGACGCGGATAACGTGCTGGACGAGAATTACATAACATCGATGAATGATGTCTTTGACCAGGGCTATCCGGTAGTAACCAGCTACCGGAATTCCAAGAATTACGGTTCGAACTGGATTTCTGCCGGTTACGCTCTGTGGTTCCTGCGGGAGTCGAAGTATCTGAATGGTGCCCGTATGCAGTGCGGCACCAGCTGTGCGATCTCAGGCACCGGTTTTCTGGTAGCTAGTGAGGTCATTCGTGAGAATCATGGCTGGAAGCATCACCTGCTGACAGAGGATATTGAGTTTTCAACCGACAGTATTATTCAGGGACGTGTAATCGGATACAGTGAAGATGCAGTCCTGTATGATGAGCAGCCGGTTCATTTCCGGGAGTCCTGGAATCAGAGACTTCGCTGGAGTAAGGGCTTCTATCAGGTACTTGGCAGCTATGGAAAAAGACTGGCGGAGGGCATTGTGAAGCATCACAGCTTCCAGTGCTATGATATGATGATGACGCTGGCTCCGGCTACGCTTCTGACGCTGCTTACAATCGTGGTGAATCTGGTCTTCGGATTTGCCGGGGTGATTCTCGGTCATACTTCCTGGACAGTGATGATGCTGGAGGCAGTCGGCGGAAATCTGTTCGGAATCTATATGTCGCTGTTTTTCTTTGGACTGATTACGACGATTACAGAGTGGAAGCGGATTCACTGCCACGCCGGGAAGAAGATCCTATATCTCTTTACCTTCCCGATTTTTATATTCACGTACATCCCGATTGCGGTTGTCGCGATTTTCAAGAAAGTGACGTGGGTTCCCATCCCACATACAATTGCAAAGAACGTACAGGAGATCCGCAGTTAATGCGGATCTTTTCTTCTGGGTTCTATACGGGTTTTATACCGGTGCAGGTTATCTGTGGAGCTTGCTATTGCAAACAGAAGGCACATTTGTTATAATGATGGGCGTGAAAAAGCGGGAAACTGCTAGTACTGACCCTGGAAGGTACGTCCTGCAGGGTAAGACGAAAGGAGTATTATCATGAAAAAAAGAAAAATGACAGCGATCATCAGCGCTCTGGCTGTTTCGGCGGGACTTCTGGCCGGATGCGGCGGAAGCAGCAATGCGACGACAGCGGCGCCTACCTCGGAGGCAGCGACGGAAGCTGTAAGCGCTGCAGAGAGCAGTGCGGAGGAGACCACAGCGGCAGCCGCAGAAAGCGAATCTGAAAGTGTGGCAGCGGCATCTGCGGAAGACGCGGTTATTCGTGTCGGAGCGCTGAAAGGCCCGACCTCGATGGGACTGGTAAATATGATGGATGAGCATCCGGAGTATTCCTACACGATGGAGACCGCGGCGGACGCTATTACTGCTGGCATTGTATCGGGTGATTTGGACATCGCTCTGGTTCCGGCTAACCTGGCAAGCGTTCTTTACAACAAGACGCAGGGCGGAATCTCTGTGATTGACATTAATACGACGAGTGTGCTGTATATCGTATCCAGCGATGAGAACCTGGCTTCCATGAAGGATCTGGCAGGTAAGACGGTATACCTGACTGGTAAAGGTACGACTCCGGATTACGTGCTGCAGTATCTGCTGGCAGCAAATGATATGTCTGCGGATGATGTTACGCTGGAATACAAGTCTGAAGCAACGGAAGTTGCGTCCGTGCTGGCGGAAGATCCGGATGCCATCGGTCTGCTGCCGCAGCCCTTTGTAACAGCTGCCTGCATGCAGAATGACCAGCTGAAGGTGGTTCTCAGCCTGGAAGATGAGTGGGAGAAGGTACAGAGTGGTTCTATCGTGACCGGTGTGACCATTGTAAGAAATGAATTCCTGAGTGAGCATCAGGATCTGGTGGACGAGTTCCTGGCAGCGCATGAGAAGTCGGCATATGAGGTGAACGATAATCCTGCAGCAGCAGCGGAGAAGATCGTGGAGCTTGGCATTGTGGCCAAGCAGCCGATTGCGGAGAAGGCCATTCCGATGTGCGGCATCACCTGCATCACTGGTGATGATATGAAGGCATCCCTGAGCGCTTATCTGGAGGTTCTGCATGGACAGGCTCCGGAATCGGTCGGCGGTACGCTTCCGGCGGACGATTTCTACTATGGAGTGCAGTAGCAGTAACTGCAGGCAATTTCAGAAGGATGGTATATGGAGCCGCCGGATTCCTGGATGGTTCCGGAACAATAACAGGAGGTGGCGTACGCCATGAAATATATCCGAAAAGCGGGGATTCTCCTCTTCTGGCTGGCCGTATGGTTTGCAGCTGGCCGCATCGTGGAGAATTCGCTGGTTCTGGTGGGACCGGAGGAGGTATTCATGGCGCTTGGCCGCCTCCTTCCTTCTTCTGCGTTCTGGAAGACGGTGTGGTGTTCGCTGGGACATATTGTAAGCGGATTCCTTGCGGGATTCCTTGCAGGTATGCTTCTGGGGGGCGCGGCCTATCGCTTCCCATTCTTCCGGGAACTGATTTCGCCGGTGATCTCTCTGATGAAAGCAGTTCCGGTTGCGTCGTTCGTGATCCTGGCGCTGATCTTTATGGGATCGAAGAATCTGGCACTCTTAATTGTATTTTTGCTGGTAATTCCGATCGTTTATTACAATACGTTAAGCGGCTTTCAGAGCACGGATCGTGATTTTCTGGAGATGGCGCAGGTCTTCCGGATTCCGGCGGGAAAGCGCCTTACGGGAATCTACCGCCCGGCACTGCGACCGTTCCTTGTCAGTGCTGCGCAGACGTCGATCGGGATGAGCTGGAAATCCGGTGTGGCGGCGGAAGTCATCGGTGTTTCCGCCGGGTCGATCGGCGAGCAGCTCTATCTGTCGAAGATCTATCTGGAGACGGCGGATCTGTTTGCCTGGACGATTACGATTATTGTACTCAGTATGCTTTGCGAGAAGGCTTTTACAGGGATTCTGAAGATGCTTTGAGGGAGAAGCCGGGAATATAGAAACCGGTGAATCCGGATGAGCCATAGAAAGGTAATGAGGAAAGACAGAATGATTCGGATCGAGAATGGGAAGAAGTCCTACGATGGTCGTGTGATATGGGAGAACCTGAACCTGACGTTTTCGGAGAGTGGTATCTACTGCCTGATGGGACCTTCTGGACAGGGCAAGACGACACTTTTACGCTGCCTGGCCGGTCTGGAGACGTTGGATGGCGGAACGATCCATGGACTTTCAGACGCGAGGATTTCCATGGTGTTCCAGGAGGATCGTCTGATTCCGGAGCTTACGGCGGCAGCGAACCTGAAGCTGGTGGGCGTGAAGGAACCGCTGCCCTGGCTGCGGGAGATCCTTCCGGAGGAATGCCTGGCTCAGCCGGTGAGTACCTTCTCCGGAGGTATGAAGCGCCGGGCAGCGGTTGCGAGAGCGATGGCGGTACCGTCGGCGATTCTCCTGATGGACGAGCCGTTTACTGGTCTGGATGAGCGGACGCGGGATGAGGTTATCTCATATATTCTGAGATATCGCGGCGATCGTATGCTGCTTCTTACGACACATGAACCGGAGGATGTGGAGAAGCTGGGAGCAGAGTGCGTCCGCATGGACAAACTTTCATCTGGGAATGCTTCGAAACGTGAAAATCCGCAGAAAAACGAAGAAAATTAAGTGAAAAGGTACTTGTTATTTCTTTTGAAATGCGGTAATATGAAACGAAACACGGCATATCACTTCGGAAGCGCGCAGGTTGGCACGAATCTTGAATGTATGCCTGTGTCTGAATCCGCAAAAGAAACAGTTTATTAGAGGTGGGAAAATGGAAAAGTTAAAGGTAGGTATTTTAGGCGCTACCGGTATGGTTGGCCAGCGTTTTATCACGCTTCTGGCGGATCATCCCTGGTATGAGATCACAACTCTGGCAGCAAGCCCCCGTTCCGCAGGGCTGACATATGAAGAAGCAGTCGGCGATCGCTGGAAGCTGGATATTCCGATGCCGGAGTGCGTGAAGAAGATGATCGTGAAGAACGTGAACGAAGTAGAGGCAGTTGCTTCCGAAGTTGACTTCGTATTCAGCGCGGTTGACATGAGCAAGGACGAGATCCGCGCGATCGAGGAAGCTTATGCGAAGACCGAGACTCCGGTTGTCTCCAACAACAGTGCGCACCGCTGGACGCCAGATGTTCCCATGGTAGTTCCGGAACTGAACCCGGAGCACCTGGATGTCATTCCTTTCCAGCAGAAGCGTCTGGGCACTACCCGCGGCTTCATCGTTGTTAAGCCGAACTGCTCCATCCAGAGCTACACCCCCATGCTTCACGCTCTGAGAGAGTTCAAGCCTACTGTTGTGATCGCATCGACTTATCAGGCCATTTCCGGCGCAGGCAAGACATTCAAGGACTGGCCAGAGATCGTGGACAATGTAATTCCTTACATCGGCGGCGAGGAAGCCAAGAGCGAGCAGGAGCCCTTAAGAATCTGGGGTCATATTGAGAACGGTGTGATTGTGAAGGCGGAGAGCCCGATCATTACTTCCCAGTGCCTGCGTGTACCGGTTTCCAACGGCCATACGGCTTCCGTATTCATGTCCTTTGAGAAGAAGCCCACGAAGGAAGAGATTCTGGATCGCTGGGCGAACTTCAAGGGACTGCCGCAGGAACTGAACCTGCCGCACGCACCGAAGCAGTTCATCCACTACTTTGAAGAGGATGATCGTCCCCAGGCGAAGCTGGATCGCGACGTAGAGGGCGGCATGGCAGTATCGGCCGGTCGTCTGAGAGAGGATATCGTATACGACTGGAAGTTCGTAGGTTTGTCTCACAATACGCTGCGCGGCGCAGCAGGCGGCGCGGTACTGATCGCGGAGCTGCTGACTGCACAGGGACGCATTACGAAGAAATAAGAGGTATTCATGTCAAAAGCACTGTATATCGCCGAGAAACCAAGTGTTGCACAGGAGTTTGCGAAGGCATTACAATTGCATATGACAAGGGGAGACGGCTATCTGGAGAGTGAAGAGGCTGTGGTTACCTGGTGCGTGGGTCATCTGGTAACCATGAGCTATCCGGAAGCCTACGACCCGGCATTAAAAAGGTGGAGTCTTGAGACCCTGCCTTTTTTGCCTGCCGAATTTAAATATGAAATCATTCCTTCTGTGGCGAAGCAGTTTAAGATTGTGAAGTCGCTTCTGACCCGGAAGGATGTAGAACGCATCTATGTCAGAACCGACTCCGGGCGGGAAGGAGAATACATTTATCGTCTGGTGGAGCAAATGGCCGGCCCGGAAGTCAGCCGGAAGGATCGCCGCAGAGTCTGGATCGATTCCCAGACAGAAGAGGAGATTCTGAAAGGTATCCGTGAGGCGAAGGCGCTCTCCGCATATGATAACCTGGCGGCATCCGCGTATCTTCGGGCAAAGGAGGATTACCTGATGGGAATTAACTTCTCCCGCCTCCTTACGTTAAAATACGGGAATACGCTGTCGAACCTGATGAAGAAGGATCGCACCGTCTTAAGTGTGGGCCGCGTGATGACCTGCGTGCTTGGGATGGTGGTGCGAAGAGAAAGGGAGATCCGCAATTTCGTGAAGACTCCCTTCTATCGTGTACTGGTTTCTTTGGAGTGTGCAGGGACCGTGCTAGATGCCGAGTGGCGGGCGGTTTCGGGAAGCCGTCACTATCAGAAGCCGTATCTCTATAAGGAGAACGGCTTTAAGGAGAGAAGCTATGCGGATGCTCTGGTAAAAGAACTCTCACAACCGGAGCCGGTCACGGCCTGTGTGCGAAAGCTGGAGAAGAAAGCGGAGAAGAAGAATCCGCCGCTGCTTTTTAACCTGGCGGAGCTTCAGAATGTCTGTTCCCGGACGCTGAAGCTGAGCCCGGATGAGACGCTGAAGATCACGCAGGAACTGTACGAGAAGAAGCTTGTGACGTATCCGCGAACGGACGCCCGTGTGCTTTCCACGGCGATCGCGAAGGAGATCGGGAAGAATATCGGTGGTTTGAAGGCAATATCCGCTGTGCGGGAATACGCGGATACAATCCTTGCAAAAGGGCTTCACAAGAATATCGCGAAGACCCGCTATACGAACGATAAGCAGATCACGGATCACTACGCGATTATTCCGACCGGCCAGGGGTTCTCTGCGCTGAAGAATCTGTCTCCGATGCATACGCAGGTTTACAGTAAGATTGTCCGCCGCTTTCTGAGCATCTTCTATCCACCGGCGGTTTACCGGAAGTATACGCTGGAGGCAGAGATTCAGGGCGAGCACTTCTTCGCCGGGTTCCGCATCCTGGAAGAGGAGGGATATCTGACAATTGCAGGCGTTCCTCAGACCAGCAGCAAAAAGGGGCAGGAAGGTGAAAGTGAAGCCGAGACGGATATGAAGAATGATCCGGCGTTCCTGGAGGCTCTTTCTGGGATTCGAAAGGGAGCGCAGCTTCCGGTGCAGCAGCTGCAGGTAAAGGAAGGGGAGACTTCCCCTCCGAAGCGCTACACATCCGGTTCCATGATTCTGGCGATGGAGAACGCGGGACAGCTCATTGAGGATGAGGAGCTGCGCGCGCAGATCAAGGGCAGCGGCATTGGAACTTCGGCAACCCGCGCGGAGATCCTGAAGAAGCTGGTGACGATTCAGTACCTGTCACTGGCGAAGAAGACACAGACGATTACGCCGACGCTGCTGGGCGAGATGGTTTTTGATACCGTAAATGCGTCGATCCGGCCGCTCCTGAATCCGGAGCTGACAGCCAGCTGGGAGAAGGGACTGACGTTGGTGGCGGAAGGATCAATTACCGAAGAAGAATATATGCAGAAGCTGGAGGGCTTTATTACCCGTTGTACCGAAGCGGTGCTCGGCGTGAATAACAGCTATTATCTGCGGGGAACGTATCAGCAGACAGCTCCGTTTTATAAAAAACCATAACAGGGAGGGTGTTCGTATGTATACGATAAATGAACTTTTTGATCTGGATCATACACTGGCGGCGGAATACCTGTCACAGTTTACGTATCCGTGGGAAGCGCTGGCTGGAATTAAGGATTTCATTATCCGGCTGGGCGAGAGTCTTCCGAAGGACGAGTACACGGAAATATCCGAGCATGTATGGGTAGCGAATTCCGCGAAGGTATTTCCCAGCGCCTATCTCGGAGAGGCTGTGATCGTGGGAAAGGACGCTCAGGTGCGCCATTGCGCATTCGTGCGCGGAAGCGCGCTGGTTGGCGAGGGCGCGGTAGTTGGCAACTCCACCGAACTGAAGAATGTGATTCTGTTCGATAAAGTAGAAGTTCCGCATTATAATTATGTCGGTGATTCCATCCTGGGCTTCCACGCGCATATGGGAGCTGGTTCTATTACATCCAACATCAAGGCGGATAAGAAGAATATCGTGATCCGCGACGGTGACGAGCACTATGCGACCGGACTTCGCAAGATGGGCGCGATGATCGGCGACTGGGCGGATATCGGCTGCAATTCCGTGCTAAATCCCGGCAGTGTGATCGGAAGAGAATGCCGGGTCTACCCGCTGTCTATGGTTCGTGGCCTGATACCGCAGAAATCCATCTATAAGAACGCAGGGGAGATCGTCGCCCTGAGAGAGGAGCAGTAGATATGCCGATTCGAGTTCAGAATGACCTCCCCGCAAGAAGCGAGCTGGAGAAGGAAAATATCTTCGTCATGGACGAAAACCGCGCGCTGGCGCAGGATATCCGTCCGCTGCAGATTCTGATCCTGAATCTGATGCCGATCAAGCAGGATACGGAGACACAGCTGTTTCGCGCGATGTCCAACACTCCGCTGCAGATCGATATTACGCTGATGCATACCTCGAGCCATACGTCAAAGAACACTTCGTCTCATCATCTGAATAAATTCTATGTAACCTTTAAGGATGTGAAAGAGAAGCGCTTCGACGGTATGATCATCACCGGCGCTCCAGTTGAGATGATCCCGTTTGAAAAAGTGGATTACTGGGACGAGCTCTGTGAGATTATGGAGTGGACGAAGACTCATGTGACTTCGACGGTTCATGTTTGTTGGGGCGCACAGGCCGGACTTTACTATCATTACGGCCTGAACAAGACGCTGCTTCCGCAGAAGCTCTCCGGTGTGTACAAGCATCACCTGCTGACCCGCGAGAAGCCTCTGACTCGCGGCTTCGATGACTTCTTCAAGGTGCCGCACTCCCGCAATACGACTGTTGCGCTGGACTCCATCTGGAACTGCCCGGAACTTATCGTCCTGGCGAAGTCCTATGAGGCAGGTGCCTACCTGATTCAGAACCATTCCGGAAGTCAGATTTTCATCACCGGTCATCCGGAATACGACCGCATGACGCTGGACAAGGAGTACCACAGAGATCTGGATGCCGGGCTCAATCCGCAGATCCCGGAGAACTATTACCTCGATAACAACCCCGAGAACCCGCCGGCACTCACCTGGCGCGTTCATGCCAATACGCTGTACACCAACTGGCTGAATTATTATGTATATCAGGAGACGCCTTACATCCTTTGATAGCACAAAAATGCGAAATAGCGCCTTACCTTGTCAGAGCAGGGGCGCTATTTCTTCTGTTGGAATAAAGATATAACAGCGCAGATCATGATTGCATTTCCCGTGTAAGCACCAGAAACAGCAGATATACAATACACGTATAACTGCATCTCAGAACCAGAGAACAGAAATTATTTCCAAAAACCGGCAGCATCCCGCTCCCCATTACCGCCGCCGCGATCGCCGCCATCGGACGGATAATACGGTACCAGGCGGAGAATGCAAAAGGAAAATTCCGGCACAGAGAGCGCACATGAAGCAGCACCAGCAGCAGTTCGCTGGCGAGCATCCCGTACAGATACGCGCGGATTCCCATGTGAGGAATCAGAAAAATCACAAAGCAGATCCGGCAGCCGAGAGCGATCAGATTCTGCCGAAATGTAACGCCGGTTCGTCCGGTTCCATTCAGGATGCTGGCAGCCATGGAAGCAGGGTACAGAAAAGGGCAGAGCCAGCCAAGAACCGACAGATAAGAACCGGCAGCCGTATCCGGAAAGAAGAGTTGCCCCATCGCTTTTCCATATACCGCGAATATTCCGGTACAGAGAATCCCAATATACAGGCTGTATGAGAGAGCTAACTCGATCGTGCGGCGAATCCTGGCGTCATCCCCTAGCGACTGCGCTTCCGCTACAGAAGGCAGCAGCAAGACGGACACGGAATTCGTCAGCGCGGAGGGAAAGAACAGAAAAGGCAGCGCCATGCCGGTCAGTACGCCGTAGATACTCAGGGCTTCCTCGGAGGACGATCCAAACAGGATCAACCGTGCCGGAATCTGAACCGCTTCCAGGCTTTGCAGCAGTCCCAGAAGAAGACGGTTTGCGGCCAACGGGAAAGACATACGGAGAATCGCACGGATGCGGGAGAAGAGTGACGAACCGGAAGAAGAAAAGCCGGTCTGTTCGCCGGAACATGTATCGCTTGTATTCCCAAGGAAGAGAGTGTTGCTGAAATTCAGCGCGTCTTTCCTTAGAAGAATACTCAGGCAGAACGCAGAGAAGGTAAGCGAGGCCGTCTCACCGGCCAGTAGGCTGAGGGCGGCGGCCCAGGCGCCGGGCTGTACGCCAGAGGCTGTCATGCGATTGGCAATCAGAACCAGTGTGGCAATGCGTACCAGCTGCTCCAAGAGCTGGCAGACAGCGGGCGGAGCGGCCTGCTTTTTTCCATAGCAATAGCCGCTGATGGCTGCGTGGGCGGCACTTAGCGGAAGAGAAAGCGCAAGAATGCGCAGCAGAAGCGTGCAGCGGGAATCGCCGAGAAGGCGTTTCGCCAGCACCGGCGCAGAGGAATACAGAGCAGTCATGCACAGAAAGGCAGCACATTCCGAGAGCAGCAGACCGGTAAAGAGATATTTTGCGGTCTGCCTCTGTTTCCTCTGTGCGGATGCTGCGGCGCAGAAGCGGGAGACAGCCGTCTGAATCGGGCCGCAGCAGAGGGCGAAGCAGATGCCGGACACCGGTCCGGTGAGCTGATAGAGCCCCATATTTTCGGCTCCGATCAGGTTCGAGAGATAGATTCGGTAGAAGAATCCAAGAATACGGGTGATGAGTCCGGCAAGAGTCAGGATCAGAGCACCACGGATAACCGGGTGTTTTTGCCAGGGAAAATTCATAAAGAAATGCTTCTTTCCGCGCACAAAGAGCTGTTTTCAGCAGTTTCTTTGCTTATGCTGATGGTTTATTTATGATATGCCTTGACAAGCGTTTTTAGACATGATATGCTACAAACGAAATTCACAGCAATTTAATGGGAATTAAAATGGTTGGTTTTATACCGGATTCCCGGAACCGGAGGGGAACGGAATTATGAAGATTACTTCAAAGGGGCGCTACGGGCTGCGGGCCATGGTGGATCTGGCGGTGAACAGTGAGACAGAGCCGGTGTCCATTCACAGCATCGGGGAGCGTCAGGATATTTCGGACGGCTACCTGGAGCAGCTGATTGCGAAGCTGAAGAGAGCCGGACTGGTTGAGAGTATCCGGGGAGCGGCCGGCGGTTACCGCCTGGCACGGTCGGCGGAGGAGATCTCGGTGGGGGATATTCTGCGAGCGCTGGAGGGCAATCTGACCCCGATCGAGTGCCCGGCGCTGGAAGCGGAGAGTGAGTGCGTCAAGGAATCCTCCTGTGTGACGAAAGTTGTATGGAAGAGAATCGATGATGCGCTGAAGGATGCGGTGGATAACATTTCCCTGCAGGAGCTGAAGCAGCTGGAGCTTGCGAACGAAGGCAGGTAGCCGGCGGGCAAAGCCTGAGAAAAGTGTACAGATACACCGAAAGAAACAATAAGAACAGGATAAGCACTAAGGGCAAATAAGAGGAAAGCCCATAAGCTATACAATAAGAGCGTAGAAGGAGAACATGAATCATGAAAAAGTATATCTATCTGGATCATGCGGCGACAACAGCAACAAGACCGGAAGTTGTGGAGGCGATGCTTCCCTATTTTACTGAGAATTTCGGCAATGCTTCTTCCGTATATGAACTGGGGTCCAGAAATAAGGAAGTTCTGAACAAATCCAGAGAGACGATTGCAGCCGCTCTGGGCGCGGACGCGACTGAAATTTATTTTACTGCCGGTGGTTCCGAGTCGGACAACTGGGCGCTGAAGGCTACCGCGGAGGCTTATGAGAAGAAAGGCCGACATATAATCACCACGAAGATTTAGCATCACGCGATTCTGCATACCTGTGAGTATATGGAGAAGAGAGGTTTCGAGGTTACTTACCTGGATGTGGATGCCGACGGACGTATTTCTCTGGATGAGCTGCAGGCGGCGATTCGCCCGGATACCATCCTGATCAGCGTAATGTTCGCCAACAACGAGATCGGTACGATTGAGCCTATCCGCGAGATCGGCGCGATCGCGAAAGAACACGGGATCCTGTTCCATACGGACGCGGTTCAGGCATTTGCTCATCTGAAGATCGATGTGAATGAAATGAATATCGATATGCTCAGCGCCAGCGGCCACAAGTTCAACGGCCCGAAGGGCGTCGGTTTCCTCTATATCCGCAAGGGTGTAAAGATCCGTTCCTTTATCCACGGCGGAGCGCAGGAGAGAAAGCGTCGTGCCGGTACGGAGAATATCCCCGGTATCGTAGGTATGGCGAAGGCGGTAGAGCTTGCGATGGCGAATCAGGATGAGACACTGGCTCATATCAAGGAGACCAGAGATTACCTGGTAGACCGCATCATGAAGGAGATCCCCTACACTCGTCTGAATGGTCACAAGGATCTGCGTCTCCCCGGCAATGCGAATTTCAGCTTCCAGTTCGTGGAGGGCGAGTCTCTGCTGATTATGCTGGATATGGAAGGTATCTGCGGTTCCAGCGGCTCAGCATGTACCGCGGGTTCCCTGGATCCCTCTCATGTGCTTATGGCGATCGGTCTGCCTCATGAGATCGCGCATGGCTCCCTGCGTCTGACTCTGGGTGAGGAGAATACAAAGGAAGAGATGGACTTTGTTGTAGAGAAGCTGAAGGCGATCGTGCAGAGATTACGCGATATGTCTCCGCTGTACGAAGATTTCATCAAGAAGTCTCAGGCAAAATAATTTATCGAAGAACACAGGAGGTTTATATATGTACAGTGAAAAAGTAATGGACCATTTTACTAATCCCAGAAACGTTGGAGAACTGGAGAATGCCAGTGGCGTAGGCACCGTAGGCAACGCCAAGTGCGGCGATATCATGAGAATCTATCTGGATGTGGATGACAACCAGATCATCCGCGATGTGAAGTTCAAGACCTTTGGCTGCGGTGCTGCTGTAGCAACCAGCAGCATGGCGACGGAGCTGGTAAAGGGCAAGACGATCTACGAAGCTCTGCAGGTTACGAACAAGGCGGTTATGGAAGCTCTGGATGGATTGCCGCCCGTAAAGGTACACTGTTCTCTGCTGGCGGAGGAAGCCATTCATGCGGCTCTCTGGGATTATGCCACGAAGAACAACATTGAGATTCCCGGACTGGATAAGCCGGTGAACGATATCAGTGAGCACGAGGAAAAAGAGGAATATTAATTAATATGAAACCAACGGTTGTCGTTGGCATGTCCGGCGGCGTGGATTCATCCGCAGCTGCCTGGCTGCTGAAAGAACAGGGGTACCAGGTGATCGGAGTCACCATGCAGATCTGGCAGGATGAGAGCGAGGATGTTGTCAGTGAGAACGGCGGCTGCTGCGGTCTTTCCGCCGTGGAGGATGCACGGAGAGTCGCTTCGGTGATCGGAATTCCTTACTATGTGATGAATTTTAAGGACGATTTCCGGAAATATGTCATGGACTATTTCGTGAAAGAATATATCGCGGGGAGAACGCCGAATCCGTGCATTGCCTGCAACCGGTATGTAAAGTGGGAGGCTCTGCTGCGCCGCAGTATGGAGATCGGCGCGGATTATATTGCCACCGGTCACTATGCCAGAGTCTGTCGCATGGACAACGGGCGTTATGCGCTGAAGCAGTCGGCGACGGCGGCGAAGGATCAGACCTATGCGCTGTATAACCTGACGCAGCATCAGCTCTCTCACACGCTGATGCCGGTTGGCGATTATACGAAGGATCAGATCCGCGCGGTTGCTGAAGCTGCCGGACTTCCGGTTGCTCACAAGCCGGACAGTCAGGAGATCTGCTTTGTGCCGGACAATGACTATGCTTCCTTTATTGAAGGTTACGGGGCAAAGGTTCCGCCGGAAGGAAATTTTGTAAGCACAGACGGCAGAATCCTTGGCAGGCACAAGGGCATCACGCATTATACGATCGGTCAGCGCAAGGGGCTTGGGATTGCCTTTGGCGAGCCCATGTTTGTGACGGAAATTCGCCCGGATACGAACGAAGTCGTCCTTGGCAGGGGCAATGAAGTATTCACACAGCGTTTGGTCTGCCGCAATCTGAACTGGATGGCGATTGAGGAGCCGAAGGAGGAAATTACCGTACGCGCCAAGATTCGCTATAATCATCAGGGTGCACTGTGTCATGTGAAAGTTCAGCCCGATGGAAGTGCTGTGTGTGAATTCCCGGAACCAGTGCGTGCGGTAACGCCCGGACAGGCTGTGGTATTCTATGACGGCGAATATGTAATCGGCGGTGGAACGATCGAATAAAAGATCGAGTTAAGTGAAGGTGATAGAGTTATGAATCGAAAGAAAATATATGCGATGATCCTGACAGCGTCCATGCTGGCGGCTTCCGCGTGCGGCAGTTCCACGGAACCTGCGGCAGCGGATGCTTCAGCAGAGAATACGGCAGCCGCATCGACGGCGGAAATGCCGACATCCACTGTGCCGGAGACTTCCACAGCGAATGAAGCGGAAGCCTCATCCTCAGCAGCTGAAAGTTCTCCTGCGGAGAGTTCTTCGGAGGAAAGCGCTTCTGTGGAAGAGAGCAGTACAGCGGTGGACGAAGGATTTGCCGATGCGGATGAAACTCTCTATGTCACAGGCAGCAATGTAAATGTGCGCCGTGTGCCGGCGACGACTGGTGAGATCGCCGGAACCCTGAATAAGGGGGCTTCGCTTCATTGCACCGGTAGGAAAGACGACTGGAGCCGCGTGGAATACAATGGGGAAATCTGCTTTGTCTCCTCGCAGTTCCTTTCTGCGGAGAAGCCGGAGGAGACAAAGCCTGCCGCGCAGGCCGGAACCGGAATCTATCATGCCGGAGGCGATATCCTTGTCTGTATTGATGCCGGTCATCAGGATCACCAGATGACAGACAAGGAGCCGAACGGCCCCGGCTCTTCCGAGATGAAGAACAAGGTTACAAGCGGAACGGACGGTGTATCAACTGGTGTACCGGAGTACAAGGTGAATCTGCAGGTGGCATTGAAGCTCCGGGATGAACTGCTTTCCCGTGGATACAGTGTGATTATGACGAGAGAAACCAATGACGTCAGCCTCAGCAATGTGGATCGCGCGACAATCGCCAACGATTCCGGCGCGGATATCATGATCCGCCTGCATTGCAACAGTGTGGATTCCAGCTCTGCAAGGGGCGCGCTCGGCATCACTCAGACATCTTCGAATCCTTATTGCGGTGATATCTACAGCGCATGCAACAGCCTGACTAATGCCGTGTTGAATGGTTACTGCAATGCAACTGGTCTCGCGAATACCGGAATCTGGGAGACGGACACCATGACAGGAACCAACTGGTGCGAAATTCCGAATACAATTCTTGAAATGGGGTACATGAGCAATTCCACGGAGGATGAGCTTTTGAGCGACAGTGATTTCCAGTATGAAGCTGCAGTCGGAATTGCGAATGGCATTGATGCATACTTCGGACGATGAAAATTAAATAATCCAATACAGAAAAGCCTCCGGATCAGCAGAACACCGGAGACTTTTTTGTATTAAAACGAAATTGATTATGAATAATTTATGCCGGATTGACATGCACCATGCAGTGCTTGATCTCCCGGAAAGACTGCTCCAGTTTGTCATGTACATTCTCTGCGATCTGGTGCGCATCTTTCAAGAGAAGATTGCCGTCCACCGCAATCTCCACATCCACATAGATGCGCGGGCCGAACATACGCGTATGAAGCATATCCACAGCCTGCACGCCATCCGTTGCCATCACAGATTCTCTTATCTGAGATTCCAGCTTCGGATCACAGGAATGATCTACCATCTGATTTACTGCAGCCATAAAGATATCATAAGCAGCCTTCAGAATGAACAGGCAGATAATTACGGATACCAGCGGGTCCAGGATCGGGAAGCCGAGGCGTGCGCCCATGATGCCGAGAAAGGCACCGATGGAAGAAAGCGAGTCCGAACGGTGATGCCAAGCATCCGCCATCAGAGCCGGAGAATTGATGCGCTTTGCAGCGGCGCGTGTGAACCAGTACATCCACTCCTTCACCGCAATTGACAGAATCGCAGCGGCAGCGGCTAGGATACCGGGAACCGGAAGGGAGTTGTATTCTCCGGAGAGAATATCCTGCAGTCCGCTCCAGCCAATGCCGATACCGACAGCGGCCAGAAACACAGCCAGAAGAATCGATACGATCGACTCCATACGTTCATGCCCATAAGGGTGCTCCTGATCCGACTTCTTGCCGGCGAGATGAACGCCGACCATAACCCCCACAGTGCTTAACACATCTGACGCGGAATGAATCGCATCGGAGATCATAGCGCCGGAATGAGCCAAAATACCCGCGATCAGTTTGAAAATGGAAAGACCTACGTTTACAGCAATGCTGATACGCGAGACGCGCATCGCAGTCGCCTGATAATTATCAGGCTTTACAGAATCCTGTTTCTTTTTCATGATGTTGCCTCCATATGCTTGATAATAGCTCTGTGACTCTGCGATCATGCTCTTTTGGGTATAAAAAAACACCCATGGAACAATACGAGTAAACTACTGTCCCACAGATGCAAGGATTCTCATCTGTTGTCACTTCAGTGACCCGGCTTCCCAGAATGACCGGTGCCTGCTCAGTTTGTACTGTAGCGAATATGCAGTGCAAAGAGTATTTTTTACAGTATATGTTGCTTTTCCTTTTTTGTCAAGCATTCAAAAGAAAAAATGAAAAGAAAATGAAAGTAAAAATATTAAGAAAATTTTGTTTGAGAAGAAAAAAGTAGTGAAAATGAAGCATATTTACGTTGATTTTAAAAATGCGAAGGTATAGAATGATAAACAATAAAAGCAGGAGTATCGAAACGGAAAAGAGAGAATGATTAAGAGAGGAAATTATGGAGAAAGGTTATATCGACTTTCATTTGCACAGTACAAATTCAGATGGTGAGAGAACCGTGGAAGAATATATTCTGGATGCGGCCAGAGAACATATGCAGGCGATCGCAATTACGGATCACAACTGTTTTGCACTAAGAGAGCGGAAGATTTCTCAGGGGGTTGAAGTGATTCCGGGATGTGAATTCTCTACGACATACAATGCGTTTGGCCAAAAGAAGGAAATCCATGTAGTTGGATTGTTTTATAACGGTGTAGAGGACAGCCTGAATACCATTTTCGATGACAGAAACCGCGATGTTTATGCGAAAGCGATTATTCATAAAATGAATGAGGTAGGGCTTCCCATGACATTCGAAGAACTTCAGGCCAGCCCGCATCTGGGCAGACATCTGGGGCGAATGCAGATTGCAGTGCTGATGGTACAGAAAGGTTATGCGAAGGATGTCGATGACGCGCTGGATCACTGGATCGGCAATTCCAGCCCGTATTATCTGAATCCGTCAGAATATGTTACATATATTGGAATGAAGGATTGCGTGAAGAAAATCAGTGAGGCACATGGACTGCCGATTCTGGCGCATCCATATCATTACGGCTATACGGAGGCGCAGATAGAGGCGTTTGTGGCAGACTTTCGGAGTGTTACAGATCAGCCGCTGGGTCTTGAAGTTTATTACAAGAAGTATTCACCGTCCCAGATGGAATATCTTCGTAAACTTGCAGAGAAATATCGGCTTCTTCCAAGTGCTTCCAGTGATGCGCATAAGAGAACCCATGCCTTTATGAAAGGGGATTATTCGCTCTATTTGCGCATGAAGAATGCAATGGGATGGAGATAATGTATGCTTTCTTTAACAGGTAGGCTTGCAAGTGAATAATATAAAAACAGCCGGCAAACAAATGTCGGCTGTTTTTATAGCGGAGACGGAGGGATTCGAACCCTCGTGCCGGTTACCCGACAACTTGATTTCGAGTCAAGCTCGTTATGGCCACTTCGATACGTCTCCATGCATGAACGTTTATACAGAATGCTACAACATTTTATACTATAGCACACCACACAGAAAAATACAAGAATTTTTTGTGGGAAATGAAAAAGGAAAGAAATAGATGAAGAAAGGTTCCTGCGGCGCAATCGTGAAATGTGTGTGAACCACTGGAATTTCACTGTAAAATTTGCTACACTGATGACAATGAAAACGAACCATACTTGGCCGTTGTGGTGGCAGGAGGAAGAAGACTATGGAAAAAAGAAAGATATTGATGGTAGATGACGAAGAGAGAATGCGGAAGCTGATCAAGGATTTCCTGACCCGCCATGATTTTCAGGTGGTGGAGGCCGGAGACGGCGAGGCGGCGATTGATATTTTCTTCAACGATAAGAATATTGATCTGGTGATCCTGGATGTGATGATGCCGAAGATGGACGGTTGGGAGGTACTGGAGACAATCCGCAAGTACAGCCAGGTTCCGGTGATTATGCTGACAGCGAAGGCAGAGGAGCGGGACGAGCTGCGCGGTTTCCAGCTGGGCGTGGATGAGTATATCACCAAGCCTTTCAGCCCCAAGATCCTGGTGGCGAGAGTTGAGGCGATTCTGCGGCGCAGCGGAGGTCCCGGCACGCAGGATGTTCTGGAGGTCGGCGGTATCACGATCAATAAGGCTGCGCATACCGTATCTATCGATGGAAAGGAGCTGGAACTCAGCTTCAAGGAGTTTGAGCTGCTGACCTACTTCGTGGAGAATCAGGGGCTGGCACTTTCCAGGGAGACGATTCTTAATAATGTTTGGAATTACAATTATTTCGGTGACGCACGTACAATTGATACCCATGTCAAGAAGCTCCGCAGCAAGATGGGAGAGAAGGGCAATTACATCAAGACGGTCTGGGGGATGGGCTATAAGTTCGAGGTGGATCAACAATGAAACATTCCATAAGAATGCGCTACACGAGTGTACTGGTGCTGGCTCTGACAGCCATTATCGGGTGCGTGGTTCTGTTTAATTGTTTTTACCTGGAATCGTACGTAACATCCCAGAAGAAGAAGGCCGTGCAGGAGACAATTTCTCTGGTGAAAAGCTATGTGGAGAGCGGCTGGGGAGACGACGAGGAGGTTACCTTAATGCGCATGTGCGCCACGAATAATATTGGCGTATATGTGTATTACATCGGGGACAGTATGCTGCCGCAGGTGAAGTATTCCATGAATTATAACTGGGAGAGCCTGAGCAAGCGCTTCGAGTCCTATCTGTGGGGGAACGGCATCCAGGCGGATGAGATCTACGAGAAGACGGACAGTCATGTTCTCTACCGGGTCTATGACAGCCGCATGAACAGCACGCAGATTGAGTGCGTGGGGAAGGCAGGCAGCGCCCGTTATATTATCTCGACCTCTATGGAGGGCATAAAGGAAAGTGTGGCGCTGACGAACCGTTTCCTGATTTACGGCGGTATTGCTGGCGCTGTACTGGGGAGCTTTCTGATTTACTTTATCAGCCGCCGCCTGACAAGACCGATCCTTCAGATGTCATCGCTGGCGGAACAGATGTCAGAGCTGAACTTTCAGGTGCATTATGAAGGAAAACGCCAGGATGAGATCGGAGCGCTGGGAGAGAGTATGAACCGGATGTCAGAGCGCCTGGAGACGACGATCAGTGAGCTGAAGGAAGCAAATGTGCAACTGGCGAAAGATATTGAGCGCAAGGAGAAGATTGACGAGATGCGCCGGGAATTCCTATCAAATGTCTCCCATGAACTGAAAACGCCGATTGCGCTGATTCAGGGGTATTCCGAGGGGCTGAAGGACGGGATCGCAGATGACGATCCGGACAGCCGGGATTTCTACTGCGACGTCATTATCGATGAAGCGAAGAAGATGAATCATATCGTGAAGCGCCTGCTGAATCTGGACGAGCTGGAATCTGGTAATATGACACTGTCCTGGGAGGAGTTCGATGTGACGGAACTTCTGCGTGGTGTGATGCAGGCTTCCGCGGTGCTGGCCGGGGATCATACCTGTGAGGTCACTCTGGACAGCCCGGAAGAGCTGATGGTATGGGCGGATGAGTTTATGCTGGAGGAGGTCATTCAGAATTATCTGAGTAATGCGTACCACTATGTGTCCGATCCGGGACACATCTGGATTCGCGCGTTTCGCCGGGATGACGGTGAAGTGGAGATCTCTGTCCGTAATACCGGCAATCAGATTCCGGAAGCGGACCTGGATCAGGTGTGGGATAAGTTCTATAAAGTAGACAAGGCGAGAACCAGAAGTTACGGCGGCAGCGGCATCGGCCTTTCAATCGTGAAGGCAATCATGAACAGCCACGGAGGCAGCTGCGGCGTAAGAAACTGTGAAGACGGCGTGGAGTTCTGGTGCCGTTTAAAACCGAAAGCGGAGGAAACATCCGAAGTGAAACCGGCTTCGGACTAGGCTTCCTCAAAGGGAATCTGATGGTGACGGAGGAATCGTTTGATGACTTCGTCCCATTCTTTTTCCAGAGATTTATCCAGAGAGAAGGTGCGCAGCGAGCAGCCGGTGACACAGTAGATCTGGTGGTTCTCATAGCGGATGTTCAGGTAGAGTCCGGCAACATCCTCCTCTGTAAAGGGAACCCCCATGGACTGCAGGGTGCGGGGCACGTTCTCACCAGCCAGCTTGAATACGATATGGAAGCTCTTCGGCAGCTGCTTCCCCTTGATGATCTGGAAGGCGAGAGGACGAATCTTCTTCCAACGCACGTATTCATCCGGGCAGTCCTTCTCCCGCTCCAGCAGATGACCGTCCAGAGTGACCTGGAACGTGGTGGAGAACTCGGCTTCCGTTGTCAGAAAGTTGTCGAAAACTTCAGCAAGGAACAGCTTGCCGGTAAAATCCTTGATGTCTGCGATGGTAAGACTGGTCATGGTTTGGATTCTCTCTTTCTGTGAAATATAATTACAATACAAGAAATGTTTTTGTGATTTTGATTTCTTTAACCTTACTACAGATTCTCCTTTTCTGCAAGCACCATTACAATTTTCTGAAAATGTATCTGCAAATAGGCAAAAAAACAATGGAAAAAAGAAAAACAAAATGATATACTGAAAACAAACACGAACATTCGGAAAGGCCGGACGCAACAGCAGTGCGGCGGAAAGGATGGAGATCAGATGAAGATAACATTTTTGGGCGCGACCCATGAAGTAACAGGAAGCTGTACATTTCTGGAAGTAAATGGACACCATTTCCTGGTAGACTGTGGAATGGAACAGGGTGTGGACGTATTTGAGAATGAGCCAATTCCGGTTCCGCCATCGGAGATCGAGACGGTGCTTGTGACGCATGCACATATCGATCATTCCGGCAAGCTGCCGTGGCTCTATAAGAACGGTTTCCGCGGAAGCGTCTATGCGACAGAAGCCTGCTGCAATCTGCTGCGCATCATGCTTCGCGACAGTGCGCATATCCAGGAATTTGAGGCAGAATGGCGCAACCGTAAGGCGCAGCGTTCTGGCCAGCCGGAGTACGAGCCGTTGTACACCATGGAGGATGCGGAGGGCGTGATCCGCAAGCTGGTGCCGGTGTCTTATCACAAGAGAGTACCCGTACTGGACGGCGTGGATATTTGCTATACCGATATCGGTCATCTGCTTGGTTCCGGCAGCATTGAAGTATGGATGACAGAGGACGGCGTCGAGAAGAAGATGGTATTCTCCGGTGATATCGGCAATCATGATCGTCCGATCCTGCGGGACCCGCAGCCGACGGCGGAAGCAGACTATGTGATGATTGAATCCACTTACGGCGACCGCTACCATGAGCCGCACGACACGAAGCAGGACGCCGTGCAGCTGGCAAATGTCATCCAGCGTACGCTGGATCGCGGCGGCAATGTGGTGATTCCCTCTTTTGCAGTGGGCCGCACGCAGGAGCTTCTCTACTGTATCCGCAGCATCAAGGAGAACCATATGGTGGAGGGACACGACGGCTTCAAAGTCTATGTGGACAGCCCGCTGGCAAATGAAGCGACCAGTGTGTTCATGCAGTCAGACTATGACTATTTCGATGAAGAGATGCAGGCCATTCTGGATTCCGGCCGGAACCCGCTGATCTTCCCAGGCCTGGAGGTATCGATTACGAGCGATGACTCCAAGGCTATCAACTTCGATCCGCAGCCGAAGGTGATTCTTTCTGCCAGCGGTATGTGTGAGGCCGGCCGGATCCGCCATCATCTGAAGCACAACCTGTGGAGAAAAGAGAGCACGATTCTCTTCGCCGGATATCAGGCAGTCGGTACGCTGGGACGCAGCATCTACGAGGGTACGAAGAAAGTGAAGCTCTTCGGAGAAGAAATCGAGGTCAACGCAGAGATCTGCTATCTGGCAGGCATCAGCGGACATGCGGATAAGAATGGCCTGCTGAAATGGATCCGCAGTTTCGAGAAGAAGCCGCAGATGGTATTCGTAAATCACGGCGAGGACTCTTCGTGCATGAATTTTGCGGAGTGCCTGGAGAAGGAAGAGGGACTGAAAGCCTTCGCTCCGTACAGCGGGACGATCTTCAATCTTCTGACTGGCGAGTTTGAGAAGGTCACCGAGGGTATCCCGATTCCGAAGAAGACGGCGGCTTCTTCGGTTTCCACTGCAGCGGGACGTGCTTACGCATCGTTGCTTGAGGCAGCCCGCCGTGTTCAGAGTGTGGCTGCGGCGACCGAAGGAATGTCCAATAAGGATATTGAGAAGTTTACGAAGGAACTGGAGGCTCTGTGCGCGAAATGGCAGCAGAAGTAAAGAAAAATTACCAGCGTGCCATGGAGGAGGAGATTGAGCGCATTGAGAGAGAGCAGACGCAGGAAGGGAGCGTTCCGACACTCCTCCTGCACAGCTGCTGCGGGCCGTGTTCGACATCTGTGCTGGAACAGCTGGCGGAACATTTCCTGGTGACGGTACTCTACTACAATCCAAACATATTTCCGGAGGAGGAGTACCGGCATCGGGTACAGGAGCAGAAGCGCTTTACGGAGAGCTTTCCCACCCGCTATCCGATCTCTTTCTTAGAGGGACCCTACGAGCCGGAGAAGTTCTACGAGCTCGCGAAAGGGCTGGAGCTGGTTCCAGAAGGCGGAGAGCGCTGCCGGAAGTGCTTTACGCAGCGGCTTACGGTGACGGCGCATATGGCGGCGGAGCGAGGGTTCGATTATTATACCACCACGCTGACCGTCAGCCCATTAAAGAACGCGAAAGTACTGAACGAGCTGGGGGAAGCGATCGGAGAGCTGGCGCACATTAGGTGGTTGCCGTCTGATTTCAAGAAAAAGAACGGCTATCTTCGTTCCGTGGAACTTTCCCGCGAGTACGAAATGTATCGGCAGGACTACTGCGGATGTGTATATTCGAAGCAGGAACGGGAGAGAAAACAAAAAAACCAGGAAAAAACCCCTTTACAGAAGATGTAGTTCGTACTAAAATAGAATCATATGTGTTATGACATATTTTGACAGCGAATGCAGAGGATCGCGTTCCTGTCTGATTATGCTTAAATTTCAGGAGGACATGACATGAAAGTTTTAGTTATCAACTGCGGCAGCTCTTCTTTGAAGTACCAGCTGATCGATTCCGAGACCGAGCAGGTACTGGCCAAGGGTCTGTGCGAGCGTATCGGCATCGATGGTCGTCTGACCCATCGCCCGACCGGCAAGGATAAGGTAGTTCTTGAGGATCCGCTGCCTAACCATACCGCAGCTGTAAGCGCTGTACTGGGTCAGCTGACCGATCCGGTGAACGGCGTGATCGCAGATCTGAAGGAGATCGGCGCTGTTGGCCATCGTATCGTACATGGCGGCGAGAAGTTCGCAAGCTCCACTGTTCTGACCGATGAAGTAGTTGCTGAGATCGAGAAGTGCAACGACCTGGCACCTCTGCACAACCCGGCAAACCTGATCGGTATCAATGCATGCAAGGAGCTGATGCCCGGCGTACCTATGGTTGGCGTATTCGATACCGCATTCCATCAGACCATGCCGAAGAAGGCTTTCCTGTATGGTCTTCCTTACGAGTACTATGAGAAGCATGCAGTTCGTCGCTACGGCTTCCACGGAACTTCCCACAGCTTCGTATCCAAGAGAACCGCTGAGATCCTCGGCAAGAAGCCGGAAGATCTGAAGATCATCGTATGCCACCTGGGCAATGGTTCTTCCATCAGCGCAGTTGAGGGCGGCAAGTCTGTAGATACCAGCATGGGCTTCACTCCTCTGGAAGGTCTGGTTATGGGTACCCGCAGCGGTGACCTGGATCCCGCAATCCTGGAGTACGTATGCAACAAGGAGGGTATCACTCTGTCCGAGATGACTACCATCCTGAACAAGAAGTCCGGCGTTGAGGGCGTTTCTGGTGTATCCAGCGACTTCCGTGACCTGGGCGATGCTGCAGCAGAAGGCAACGAGAGAGCAGCAGTTGCTCTGGATATGTTTGCTTACCGCGTAGCGAAGTATGTAGGTTCCTATGCGGCAGCTATGAACGGCGTTGATGTTATCAGCTTCACTGCTGGTATCGGTGAGAACGATATCACCACCAGAGCCCGCATCATGGAGTACCTGGGCTACCTGGGCTGCAAGCTTGATGCCGAGAAGAACAATGTTCGCGGTGAGGAGCGCATCATCTCCACCGACGATTCCAAGGTTATCGCTATGGTAGTTCCTACCAACGAAGAGCTGGCAATCGCACGCGAGACCGTTGCTCTGGTATAAGGTGTAATACTTTTTTATCATTCTGAATTTAAAATGCTCGTTCTTCCGTTCCTTTCGGGAGGGCGGGCATTTTTTGCTGAAAATGTCCGAAAAAGGAATAGTTAGAGATTTAAGATTGATGAAAGGGGCAGAGAAAAAATGAGAATTACAGTTCTCGGTCTGGGCGGTGTCGGCGGTTATGTCGGAGCGCTCCTGGCAGATCAGTATAAGAACGAGGAAGTGACCTTTGTGATGCGCGGAGAGCGCGCGGCACGTACCAGAGAGCAGGGGCTGCTGTTAAAAAGCGATTATCGCGGTACACACTTGGTTCATCCGGCGCAGGTGGTGGAATCCGCCGAGGGACTTCCCGTGCAGGATTATGTTATTGTCTGTGTAAAGAATTATTCCCTGGCGGAGGTCTGCCGCACATTGTCCGGTTGTGTGGACGATCACACGATTGTGATTCCGATTATGAACGGTGCGGACCCAGGTGACCGTGTAAGGCAGTATCTGGGAAAGGGACTGGTGCTGGATTCACTGATCTACATTGTGGCATTCCGGACGCCGGAGGAGATTGTGCAGCAGGGCAATTTCGCGAAGGTTTTCATTGGCAAGAAGAATCCTTCGGAAGTGGAGCAGGAGAAGATTGCAAAGGCGGCAGAACTGATGGCGGCTGCTGGAGTGGACTGCTTCGTCGCGGATGATATCGAGGCCGCGATCTGGAGGAAATATATCCTGAATTGCGCGTATAATGTATCGACTGCTTATTATAACTCACCGATCGGACCAATCCGCGTAGACAAGGCGAGAGCAGAAGAGTATGAAAAGCTGGTTTATGAGGCGTATGCGGTCGCTCTGGCGAAGAAGATTCACGTGGAGCAGAAGGATATTGATCATATTATCTGGAGATTCTACTATGATCATGCGGAGAATGCCAGCAGTTCCCTGCAGCGCGATATGGGTGCGGGCAGAGTCAGCGAACTGGACACCTTCTGCGGCTATATCGTGCAGGAGGGGCATCGCCTGGGAGTTCCGGTTCCTGTGATGGAGCGCATGTATGGTGAGATGAAGGAACGGGAAGTAAAGGCCGGACTGCGTTAGAGCCCTGGAAACGTTACAGGTATAAATGAAAATAGAGAAGTAAATTGACAACAGAAACCGCTGAGGTTATGATGAAACTATTCAGTATTCAGAATTCAGAGAGACACAGCACATGCGGAAGGAAATTCTGAATTGCTATCAAAGAGAAATGAGGTAAGTGAGAATGCAGGAGATGAAACCCATCAAAGAGGGAAAAGTGCGCGAGATCTATGATAATGGTGACAGCCTGATCATGGTAGCTACCGACCGGATCAGCTGCTTCGATGTGATCCTGAAGAACATCGTACACAAGAAAGGTACGGTTCTGACACAGATGTCCAAGTTCTGGTTTGATTTTACCAGCGACATCATTCCGAACCATATGCTTTCTGTTGATGTGAACGACATGCCGGAGTTCTTCCGTCAGGAACGCTTCGATGGCAACAGCATGAAGTGCCGAAAGCTGCATATGCTGCCGGTAGAGTGCATCGTGCGCGGCTATATCACCGGAAGCGGTTGGGCCAGCTATCAGAAGACCGGGGAAGTCTGCGGCATTCGTCTGCCGGAAGGCCTGAAGGAATCCGATCAGTTGCCGGAGCCGATCTATACTCCTTCCACGAAGGCGGAGATCGGAGATCACGACGAGAACATTTCCTTTGAGCAGAGTGTTGATTACCTGGAGAAGCGCTATCCCGGCAAGGGACGCGAATATGCGGAGAAGCTTCGTGACTACACGATCGCTCTCTACAAGAAGTGCGCGGCATACGCCAGAGAGCGCGGCATCATCATTGCGGATACGAAGTTCGAGTTTGGTCTGGATGAGGAAGGCAATATGGTGATCGGCGATGAGATGCTGACACCCGACAGTTCCCGTTTCTGGCCGGCAGACAGCTATGAGCCCGGTCACGGTCAGCCTTCGTTTGACAAGCAGTTCGCAAGAGACTGGCTG